>Ga0065711_1027484_pt1 | contig 48938 bp, 29 predicted proteins | sample Hoacrofraction12_FD_59098 | JGI IMG/M metagenome (GOLD analysis project Ga0065711, IMG submission 59098) | Hoatzin crop microbial communities from Cojedes, Venezuela - Epithelial fraction 12 v2 (version 2) | ecosystem: Host-associated > Birds > Digestive system > Esophagus > Crop | place... | reverse complement strand
GCAGCCTGTTCCAGTGCTCCGTCACCCTCAGAGGGAAGAAGTTCTTCCTCATGTTCAGACGGAACTTCCTGTGCCTCGGTTTGTGCCCATTGCCCCTTGTCCTGTCACTGGGCACCACTGAAAAGAGAGGCCCCATCCTCCTGACACCCACGCTTCAGATATTTATAAGCATTTATAAGGTCCCCCCTCTCAGCTTCTCTTCTTCAGGCTGAACAAGCCCAGCTCCCTCAGCCTTGCCTCATTGGAGAGATGCTCCAGTCCCCTCATCATCCTCATAGCCCTCCACTGGACTCTCTCCAGTAGCTCTTCATCTTTCTTGAAGTGGGGAGCCCAGAACTGGACACAGTACTCCAGATGTGGCCTCGCTAGGGCAGAGTAGAGGGGGAGATCTTCAGAAAGTCTGTAGGGCTTCAGCAGGGATCTTAGACATAAGTTGTTGATCGTATCTAAAATATTGCAGACCAGTTAAGGAAAGTGGTCAGAAGCAATCTGTGTATCTTGTATTTCTGTGAGTATTTTAAAGGGTAAGGAGTCATAAACGTTTAAATAGAAAGTGTCCTGCTTGGGATAGTGTGGAATGGCTACTCAGGATAGAATTTCTGACTTTAATATCCCTGTCTTTCTGAAAATGCTCATATCATGAACTTGCTTTGATTCTCCGTGCTTCATGAGTTTGCAGGAATGACCGAGATACTTTTAGCTCTTGAGACAGGAAACCCAGTTCTTTTCTACAATGCTATTGTTCTTCATCTCTGCTCTCTTAAGGAGCACTGTTCAGCTAAATATAGCAGCAGTAGTGCCCAATCTGACAGGTTTAACAACCAGATCACAAGCTAATGTTGCAAAGGAGCAATCCTACCCTAAGTTACATTAGCCGATGTTGGTGGAGGAGGCATTGGGGACAATGGGGGCAAGGCTGGGGAAGTACATGGCTCAGGATGCCCTACGAATGGAGGTGGTTTGGGTTGTCTACCATCTTACAGGGAGTGGGAGTCTGTGACAAAGTTCTCTGAGTGGAAACTTCTCCTTCTCCTACATGACTTGTCAGGAGACAGGCTCTGCTCTTATTTTGATGGGTAGGTGAAGCCGTGCTCAAGCTTAGAGTGGGCTCATCCTTGCACGGCAAACTGGAGAGGGAGATAAATTGCCCTGTGGGACCGCAGGCTTGCTTCAACACTGCTGGTCTTGCTGGTCCTCCAAGGCAGACCTTCAGCTCTAAGACATCTATCTGTGCTACAGCCAGTGCCCTGGTTGTGCAGCACCTCTGCGGACAGCTTCTCTAACAAGAGTCCATTTTCCAATTATGCAAAGGAGGAACTGCCCAGACTATTCAGACTGGGCTCTATAAACTTGTAGTAGCCTAACCCAGAGACAACCTGCAGTAAAGGTATGTAAGCAGACCCTGCTGCTCAGACAGCTTCTGGCATTATGAGGAGTTGCCAAGCACACCTTTGAAAACAGAAGGCATGAGCTCTTGGTAGGCTTTAGTAAGCTTGTTAGCTGCATTATGAATATCTCTGGTTCAGGCACAGAACAAGGACGCTGGGTGAAGGCAATTCTGCCACAGCTTTAAATATAGTGGCAGAAAGCCTGACACTGAAGTATTGCAGGCTTTGCCTTATTTTGCGCCCTCTGACGTGTGGAATAATTTGTAAATAATCTGAACCTAGGCAGCTGCTAAATCTACATGTAGTTGACTAGAAACAAGCTGAAAGCCCTTTCTTAAGCCTAATCATACTATAGAGACAGTGCTTCCATGTGCATGCTAGGTTTTTTATCTTATGCTAGTGAGAAAACTCATATCCCTAGTGCTTCCAGTTAGCAAATAGCTAAACATGTTGTATATCATCCAGTCAAGCCTAATTAAAAAGGCTCTTCTCTGCCTGTCCCCAGAAGCGCATAAATAAAAGTAAATTCAGACATGTTCCTTGCTTTGGGACACGTCCTTGCAATGATGTAGGAATTTTTTTTTCCCCCTAAGCTCTGCTGATTGAATTCTTCAGTGTCAACACTTTTTTCAGGTTGGGAGGACAGGTAAACGATTGGTCTTGTTGTATTGGCAGCATAAAGAAAGCTTGGGAGGGAAAGACATCCTGCCCCTTGGCAGTGCTTGGGTCTTGCAGGGAGCTGCAGGATTCTTCCAGCAGGAATAGGGCCATTCCTTCCCCCTGACACCTAGCAGGTGGAGCGATGTAGTACTTTGGGAAGGACAGGCCAGTGGCTGGGCTTTGGGGGATCTGGGAACCTGCAAATTACTCAGGGCCGATCCACCAATAACTGGCTGACCAGCTGCTTCTCCAGATGGAAAGTCAAGAATCAACACATCCCACAGTCCTTTTTTGTTTTGTTGTTTTGGTTTTGTTGGTGTGGGGTTTTTTTCTCCCATCACTGAAATTCATCTGGTACCCAGATATTTGCTGGCAGAGGTACAAGAAACTGCCCTGTAAACAGGAATGGCCAAGGAGCAGAGCGTCCACCAGCTATGTGGATCAAGGCAAACAAAGGCTTGGCTCCATTGACGGAAGGGATCATAAGAAATGCAAAACTATAACAAAGTACCTTTAATGATATTTTCTAGTTGTTTCTAGTTTGTTATTACAGTTTGTATTCTTGCATACATAATGATCCAATGCTGTAACTGTTGTACTAACCTCTGTTTCACAATGTGTAAGATACAGTCCTCAAAAGAAAAGGAGGGATTGGTACCTGTGAACGCAGCGAATGTAGTGGATGTAGCGGCTGTAGATATAAGTTATCACTTTCAGTCATCAGAACCATTGCACAACAGATTAATTAAAACCAAAGCAAGTCTTGGTTCTCAGTGGATAATTGCGATAGTTGTAGGATAAGAGACTCCCACGTAATTCCACTCCAGACAGCTGGGCCTTGGGAGAGCGGATGTGCCGAGCTACAGAGATAAAGAGGCACCAAGAGGACAACAAGGCTGGAACAAAACAACCTGGAAGGACACAGTATATGTGATCTTAGAGCTGAGTTTGCACAGAAAAAAAGGTTAACCAGTGGACACCATGAAGAAGAGTACGAGCCTTCATCTGAAGACCCCCAACAACCACCTGTAGGTGCCAACAGACTTGCGTGAAAGACATTAATATATGCTAATTAGCTATCAAAAAAACCCCATGAATATTATAAGCATTTCTCTGACATATAATGAATATGTATGTTGTGATTGTATTTAACCTGAAATGAAAGGGTGTTTGGCGCGCATGTTTGGAGGAGAGATCCCCCATATGCCTGGTGCCATAATAAAGGATACCTGCTTAACAGTTACATTGTACTGTTAGGTTATTACCGGGTCTTTGAATCACCATACTGACCAGGATCTTAATGCCCCAGGGAAACTCTCAGTGAGCCGACATGTTCCTCAGTCTCTTGTTCAACGACTGTTTAAAATATCACTTTCCACTGGACTGGAGAGGGGTATCAGCTGCTCCTGAATCTTCAGATGTGCTAGTATATGCCTCACAGCACCTGTGAGGAGCTAGGGCAGTGCAGGATAGTCCATACTTTGGAGGTCACTTTTAACAGGATCCCCTTGGCTCAACTGCAACAAGACGAATCCTTGCTGCCCTTCCCAGAACAAATTTTCTCATCCTGGGTGTGCAGAGGCGAAACACTATCCCTGCCCTCTTCTGAAGACCACCAATATCCCAGTGGGTCAATATCCCATCATCTGCAAGGCTCTCCTCCCTCAGAGACTGGTGCAAGCGAGGACAGGCTGCAAGCAAGACAGGGAAGAGGTGCATGGCGAGTGGGGAGCTTGTTAGCAGCTCAGTTAGACTAATGAGCTAGTCCTGTTAGCTGTCTCCTCAGAAAGCTCACATTGGTAGAATTAGCTCTTGAGGAAAAGGGGGACAGCAATTTTAAGTGCCCTAAGAGACTTTTAAAAGCACAAGTCATGTTTGCACATCCAAAGCTGCAAATGTTTTGATGATCTCTAGAGTAACTGAAGGATGTTTCAGTCTGATTTAATTTATTCACTGCCCGGCTGACAAATTATGTATTGCTGTGGCATGGGTGGATGCCTTTATGCACTTGATCCTAACTATTGATAAGTAGGTCTGAGCAGTAGTAGTGCCTGGCCCTTACCTCAGGGGGGCCAAGTGTTTTTAATCATCAGGACTTCATTGACTGTGAATGGGGGTAAGAAGATCATGTTATTTTAGGGCTGGGAAAGCGGATTTCTTAGGGGATGTATCCTGCCAAAGGCCTGGGACTAAAGATGCCTCCTGTCTATATGCTTCATTGCTAGCTCATCAGTTCTGTGAAAAACAACGACAGAGCTCTCGTAAAGCCAGGTCATTCGGCAGTCTGGGTGAGTGTGGGGCAGGGGTCCTTGTATGATTTTTATCTTAAACATACTGTGTCATGTACAGCTGTCATCAGGCCAAACCCAGAATACAAGCATACAAAATACATACAGGCATGGCAAACCCCTATGGACAAAAACAGCTGTTGTGCAGTGCAAAGACTTCTCCCAAGCAGAAAGCATGCTTTTAAAGCACATATGTACTCTGACATTCCCAACCTCTGGGCGATCCCTTGGGGGAGTTACAGAGAACAGGGGTTTAGGAAGTTTGTAGAAAGAAGACCTGAATATTTTTGGTGGTAGCAGAGCAGGGAGTGGAATTTAACATGGGCTAACTCAATGTCTTTAGTTGGAGGCTTTGAAATGGTGTTTTGGAAGTTGGGAGCAGCCAAGCTCTCTGCTGTGAGGAAGGCTTGTTCCCTTCACAGCTCTCTGCTTCTTCTGATGCTTGCTTCTGTGCCATTGTTTAGCATGAGCCTGGGAAAGCTGTAGTGTTGTGGTGTGGGACTTCTGATCATAATACGGTACATAATCTGGTTTCCATTTCTGGCTGCTCCTTTCTCAAATCAGGCTGATACTAAGTAGAACAGTTGCATGTTCTGGTTCCTAATTGATCTGGTATGACCAGGGTTAAAAAAAAAGTGCTAACATTAGGCAGTTGCATATTCTTCATAAAAAACTATCTTTCTAGGCAGTCTTCCAGAATTTAGATCTTTTCTTAACAAGAATTTTATCACTTCACAATGTGCTGTGTGAGGCTAGCATGTATCAGAATACATAATTAACTCCTTCCAGCCGCAGGGCAATATGGTGATAAGAAATATTAAGAATTAAAAAAAAACCAAAACCCTTGATTAAAAAAATAACACTTCTTGCAAGATCAAGAGTTTAAGTGCCAGAAGCAGACCACATCTTGCCCTTTGTTGAACCACCTAATTAACCTAATGCTCCAACAATCTTCAGTTTTCCAATGTGATGGAAAATGTTTTGCAAACTTGAAGGCTTATGGAAGTGGAAATACTGGGCTTTCCAATATAATCCTGTAATAGGGACAAATAATGAAGGAGGAGCAGAAATGAATGCTGTGGAATTTATGCGTAAGAACTAGCCAGGCTTGGCCCCTTTCTCAAATTTGCAGCAATTCCTTGAAACAGGTGAAGATGAAAAATGAGGTTGTCAGCCAGGACCCAAGTATCCTGTCACATTGTGACAGTTAAAATGGGTAAATAAACTTTTCATTAAATATGAAAGTGCAATTTAACAGAGGATAGGAATACTCTGAAAGCTGGACTGAATCTCCTGACAAAAGAATTGCCCTTTTTTATTTTAATTGTATTGTTATTATTCCCCACGGTAAAACGTACATGTAGGCTTCTGATGCAAGGAACTGGAGTATCACTACATGGTCCCTCAGATGAACATGCTGAAGGAGACAAGGCTGGAGAGATAGAAGCCGTGTGTCTCAGCCACAGTTCTTCCTGGGTCATAGATTCATGGAATGGTTTGGTTTGGAAAGGGCCTCAAAGATCGTCTAGTTCCACCCCCCCTGCCATGGGCAGGGACACCTTCCAGCAGACCTTCCAGGTTGCTCAAAGCCCTGTCCAACTTGGCCTTGAACACTTCTGGGGAGAGGGCAGCCACAGCTTCTCTGGGCAACCTGTTCCCGTGCCTCACCACCCTCATAGTAAAGAATTTCTTCCTAATATTTAATCTAAATCTACACTCTTTCAGTTTAAAATGGTTATGCCTTGTCCTGTCACTACACTCCCTGATAAAGAGTCTCTCCCCATCTTTCCTGTAGGCCACCTTTAAGTACCAGAAGTCTGCTATAAGGTATCCCTGGAGCTAAACAGCCCCAAGTCTCTTAGCCTGTCCTCACAGGGGAGATGCTTCAGCCCCTTGATGATCTTTGCGACTCTCCTCTGGACCTGCTGAAGCAGGTCCATGTCTTTCTTATGCTGGGGCCCCCAGAGCTGAACACAGGACTCTAGGTGAGGTCTCACCAGAGCAGAGTAGAGGAGGAGACTCACCTCCCTTGACCTGTTAGCCATACTTCTTTTGATGCAGCCCAGGATCTGATTGGTTTTCTGCACTGCTAGCACACATTTCTGGTTCATGTTCAGCTTTTTGTCCATCAATACCCCCTAGTCCTTTGCAGGGCTGCTCTCAATCCACTCATTGTCCAGCCTCTATCCATGTTTGGGATTGCCCCAACCTAGGTGCAGGACCTTACACTTGGCCTTCTTGAACTTCATGAGGTTTGCACGGGCCCACCTCTCAGCCTGTCAAGGTCCCTCTGGATGGCAACTCTTCCCTCTAGAGTACCAGCCACACCACTCAGCTTGGTGTCATCTGCAAAACTGCTGAGTGTGCACTCAATCCCACTACCCCTGTCCCCAGTAAAAATGTTAAATAATACTGATCCCAATATGGACTCCTAAGGGACCTCACTTGTCATGGGTCTCCACCCAGACATTGAGCCGTTGACCGCAATTCTCTGAGCGCAACCATCCAGACAATACCTTATCCTCCAAGCGGTCCACCCATCAAATCCATGTCTCCCCATTTTAGAGACAAGGATGTTGTGTGTGACAGTATCAAATACTTCGCACTAGTCCAGGCAGATGATATCAGTTGCTCTTCCCTTATCCACAAACGCTGTAACCCCATGGTCATGCTGAACTGGGCTGTAGCAGCAAAGTTTCTAGAGTTGCAGGCAAACACCATAACTGTCATGGAGCACTGTCTTTGCAGGGCTTCCTCCTCAAGGAGGGTTTCCAATAGGTGTCCCTGTCTTCATTTCCAGCTTTTCCTTACTCTGGCTGAAGAGCTGAGAAGAAAAGCGTGCATAAGTTCACTGGGGGTGGGGGTTTCCAAGCCTGCTGTGAAGAGTAGAGCTTCCTGAGGATGTTTTGTGCCCCCCAAATATTGCTGTGTTGCAGCACAGTGTACAAAGTCCATGGAATAGAGCTGGAGCTCCTCAATATGCAGAGCTGTAACTGCTGCTGATACAGCTCCTAGTGTTCTGTGGGCCTGTGGGTAGGGAGCAGTATCAGCTGCCTTGTTGGTTGCTGTGGGCCTGGCAGGGGAAGACAACCAAAGGGGCACAGCAGGAAGTCAGAAGAATTAGCATTACATACATCTATCTTGAGCTTCCTCGACTTCCCAGTGTCTTTGCTCTGCAGAGGTTCCATCTGGAGATGGATCCAGAGCCTATCCTATCCCTCTCACACAGGCATACATTCTCTCCTTTTCTGGCATTAAAAAAGGAGTCACCATTCTCTAGTAATAAGTAAAAGCCTAATTATGCCTAGTGTGGCTGAAGAAAGCATTGCCTCAGTTACAGCTATGGCACAAGGGCCCCTGGTATTCCAGTTACCTCTGCAAGGAAGGGGGAGGTGCTCTGACAATTTAGGGGAAATTTTCAGAAGTGAATTTTCAGTGAAAATCCTAAAACTCCCTGAAATCCTTTCTATTCTGAGAGAATAACAAAGAAAATGTCTTCTTTATGAAAACCTGCAGTTCATCATCTCTGCTAGCTAGAAATGCTTCTAATTAGTAAAATGAGGGAAAACTGGACAGTGACAATTTGGGGACAATGAACAGAGGATTTTCCATCTCCATATTCCTTCTGTTTGATGTTTTGTGGAAAGATTTAAACCCAGGGTGCAAGATCACCACATTAGCCATGGATATGTGTCTATTGTAGAGCATATGTCCTCTTAATAAGCAACCCAAGCTAGACTGCTTTGAAAGGGTGCTTGGTTACCCTCCTCTCCACTGCTGCATCTTTGGTTTTTTTGGGGTTTTTCTAATATGCCTCTGGAAGCTAGGTATGATGCAGCAGTTCTTGTTTTCATGTCATGACTGCATAGCTGTCATTTTGAATCTGCTTGGCAGGGTGACAAGCTTGATAGCAATGAGAGGTATAAGTGGGTACATCACCACTCTTCCAGCTTGAATAAATTTACTGATTGCTCTGTAATTTACACACCAGGCAAAGGACTGCTGAGTCAGGTACCCAGAGGTACCTGTGGCAGGTTGTTGCTAGAAGCAAGCCTTGTGTTTTCCAGCAGTGGTCCAGAGGGTCTACAAGGATGAATGGGCTAGTGTAAATTAGCACAGCTCCCCAGCTTTAATACTGCTGTGTTTGAGATTGGTTTCCTAAAGAAATAAGGTTTGCATGATCTTTATGTCTGTCTAGTCCTTCTTCCAGGAATTCCTGACTGTGGTTGACAAACTTGATCAATCTGATGAATGAGCAGAATTCCCAGAGTTAATGAATTTCCTACAAATACTGGGGAAATTACTGGCCAAAGCAAGAGTCCCAATTGACTCAGAAGTTTAGTGCTGTGTTAGGTCAGCTGGCAGTTGGCCCAGATCAGTGTTAAGGCAAGCTGCAGTCTGTGCCATCTCCAAGTGAGCAGGGAGATGAGCAACAAGTGTCTTGTGAGACATAGAGAGAAACTGGGAGCTTTGCAGTGGGGAATAGTAGAAAAGAAAGAAAAAGTTGAAGGATGTAAATGTGCTAGAACTAGTTCTACTCACTGGCAAGCTGGCATGTTAGGAAACTCGAAAAGGAAGGACTATTCCCTATAAAAGTTTGTACCTTTCCTGTTGCTGTGTTGTCCAAATCCCTTCTTGTCCTATGTGAAGTTGTACAGCTAGCCTCTATCTTGTGTAACTTGTCTGTCTTCAAGTATGTCCTTTCTACCTGCTGTCTCAGGCCAGCTTTCTGCCTATGTTCCTGACGCATGAGCTTAAAAAAGCTGATGTCCACATCAGTTGGTCTGGTGGGAGAAAGAGATATCCATGGTGGCAGCCAGGGCAGCTCAAAAATGTGACTGCACAGCTTCAACTTGGTGCATTGCTTTGGTGATGGTTGAAGCTTGGCTTGTTCAGGGACTCTGAGATATGCATCCAGCTCAAGTGGAGCTTCTCCTTTGCAACTATCATTTCACATCAGGACACATGCCCAGTGCCACCAGAGATGATACAAACACAATAAAAACCTAGACCTACAGAGGAGTAAACTTGTGCTATCCGTTTTGTTGTGGCTATCCTTGCTCTTTCACAGCACACACAAATTCTGTTAAAATGAACTTGTGCTGAAGGAGCATGCCCTGGGAGAAGGGTCTGAAGAGGTGGTCTGGCAGTGTCTGTCAAAATCGGTGAAGCCCTCTTGGGACAAAAGTGCAGATGTTGTTCTAGATGTGTAAAGGGCTCTGCATCCCCTAAAAAGGAATGTCTGTGAATACCTGCTAGGCACTGTTTATCAGCAGTGAGACAGAGCTTGGATCCACATGGTTTAAACGGCCACAGGGCCACTACAAGCTCCAGAGAAGACAGACACACTGCAAGCCCCTCTGGGGAAAACACAGCTGCTGCTTGGTGCATGGAGTCTTGTCACAGTTGTCTTTGCTGTCCCCAATAATAATATGCACGTGTGTGGCTGAGAAGGATGTTGGGAGGCTGCCCGGAGCTGGACTTGGTTTGGTTACCCAATGTAAGGCAGAGCATAGGCAAGAGGGCAGTGGGAACTTATCCAGCTGTAAGTGCTCAGGTACTTGGGTAGAGCTGGAGGGGACCATGAAGGCACCGTTAGACTTAGGAGGGTAACCCCTCTGCTGGGGGTCCTTTCCCAGCAGGAGATAGCCTGCGGGGAAGAGACTGGGAGTCATATGATAACATGTAGATGTGCTTGGGTGGCCGTATGGAAGGAAAAGTGACACAGCGACTGAAGGGGATGTTGCTGGAAATGCAAAGTTAGGCATGAAGCATGGTGGTGAATCTGCTTTGTTACTGCTCAAACCCTGGTCACCTCTGTTGCTCTGTTGTAGTGGGATATAGGAGGAGTTTGCTAGCCTTGGGGTAAGATGGAGTAGAATGATGACTCATACCTAAAGCATGATCAGGCTTTGAATTAAAAATTTAAGTCACAGATGGACATTTGGAATAAAAAAAAAAATCTGCTTCAAAATTATCTCTGAATGAAGATGTACTGAGAGATAATCCTAGCTATTCTGTGACTATTAAAATTGATTGTAACTGAATCTGTAACTTTCTAATTGTGGCTGGCTCTTACCGATCACTTTTGGTGTGAGTGAGCTGGCCTGCTGTGGAGACTGGCTCAGGGAGTGATGCACTTTCATCTTTCATTGGTGCAGGTGCAGAACTGTACCGTAAGTTATTGTCATTCTTGCACCAACCCAGCTCCTTGCTATACTGTGGTGTCTCATCCAGAGATGCTCTTCTGTGAGAGTCTGTTGGTTCTCCAAGTTAGGAGGTGAGGGAGGGAAAAGATGTTTGTCTTCCACTTTAACAAGACTTGTGCCTAAATCTCCCAGACAGCTTTTAGGAACTTCAATCTTGGCCTCTCATCTTAAAGTGTATAGAGCACATCAACAAAGATTTGGGTTCAGATCTGCTGATGTCTTAAGTGTTTCGTGAAGGAATATCAAGAGTTGAGTAAGTCTTTCTGACTGAACACTGTTAAAATTTGGTTATTGTATGGACATGTATTATAGGGAGGAAATGCAGAGAAATTACAATACTTCAATTTGGTAGGCAAGACTAACATCAAAGCTATGCAAATTCAGATTGGACACTGAACACACATATTCCATACTGAGTAACTGTTGAAGTAAGGCATCCTCCAATACCTCCTTCAGGTCTTGATGTCCTCAAATTGCAGCTAGGACTTCCTTCTAGGAAGTTGTTTTAGCACAGACACAGCTGGGTGATAGCCTGTGGTTTCTTATAGAAAAGGTCAAACAATCTCCTGGTTTGTTCTGGAGTTAAATCTTATGGATAAATATGACTTTTTCTTCACATTTTATTGGCAAGTAAAAAATCTTTAGCACTAATTAGCATTAATATCTTCCCTTTTTAGTATTTTCCTTCTAGTGTTTTCATGAAAGATTAATCTCTACTTTTATGAACATTATTAAAATGGGGCTGTTAGCATATTCTGTGAGTAGCCATCTTTTAAAATTAAAGCTAAAAAGTAATAAAATCTTCCTTCCGCTTCCTTGAAAAACAAAAAGAGCAAATAAAGAGCTGCAGACATACTGACCGCTGGTGGTATTCAACTGCAAATGTTACTATTCAGCTATTGTTCTGTTTTCTGCCAAAGGGTCTTTTTAATGTGTGCATGTGTATATTATGGGGCTGCTGTACAACTTGGAGGCACAAAATTTTGTAGCAGGTAACCAATAAAGCAAACCAGCAAAATGTACCTTTCTGCAACGAAAAACAGAGATGGTGAGGCCCAAAGGAATTTCAGATATGATGGGATTGCCAAGGAATACATATGGTATGGGACATACTGGAAACTATTGGAAAATTACCAAAAAGACTCACTTGTGTGAAAGTGTTACGAAGTGTGAACATGCACATGTTGAAGTCTGTTTGAAAACCCAGGCCGCATGCTGGACATTGTCAAATCTCACCCTGGTAATCTGCTTCATTATAACAGATGAGGATTTCAAAAGAACTCCAGGATTAGGCAATGGACCTCTTCTGAAAGTAATAGCCACCATATCCAGTCAGTTCAGACCTCCTCTGCAAGGGTGACTTGGCTCTTTCTCTCAATCATCTCTACTCAATCTATTACTCCAGCCAGGCAACTCCTAGCTTTTTGAAAAAATTCGCTACACCCAATAGCAGGTGCTAATGTACTTACTGACAACATGTGAATGTCTGTATGAGAGTGAGTGCTTGCTTTGTTGCGTGTCATCTCTCTCCCGTACCTTCATCTAACCTCCCATGAGTCTGTAGGGTGCTATCACTCAGGTTATCACATGCTGGTGTTATCACATCCAAGACTAGAATAAACCTGGTTTGGAGGGGAAATGCCTATCCTTGGGGTCTTGGGCATGGACCCTTCTGCAGAAATCGTGCTTTCCAAGTGGAGCTGGAGGTGAATGCTCTCTGATGATTTGAATGGGTCTGAGTTTTGGGGGATTTGCAGGAATAAGTGTAACTGCTTTTTTGGACTCTCTTACCCAGGTGTTCAGTCTGAATCTCAAATTCTAAAGCATTGCTGATTACTCACGCTCCCAGCATGGCTGCTTTAGCTTTGGAGGATTAAATGAAATGTCATTTGTAGAAATTGAGGGGAGGAGGGTGTTAAATGTCTCTCTAGGGCATCAATCACTGGAAGCCTGTTGTTACCAGAGTAGGTGGGTATGGTCTATTAATATTGCCAGGGGCTTCTAAGATGCTTTTATGCCACCTAATTGTCACTCCACGCTTGCTCTTAAGACTATTGTTGCACAAGGCCCCTAATGCTTAGACTGATTTTTAAACAAAACAGCTGGAGGTGACACATGGGGGCCAAATTCCTTAAAATTATTGCTGCAGTTGTGGTGGAGTTGCTGCTTGTGCACTGAATACATCACTCTTGCTCTGAATGATTGTGGTATTTATGCCAGAGCACTGAAGCCGAAGTTGTAATTGCTGCCTCCCTTCTCTTTCTTTCTTGGAGTGGGCTGGGAAAGGAGGGCATGCTGGTTTAGGCAGGATACTTTCTTCTCTGTGCTTCCATTCTGGATGATTTCCTAGTGACCCTCCTTCAGCTCAAAGTTATGTCTCCTGATTGTTGTGCAAAGTTTCTCAGGGTAACTAAATTTTCCTTGCTGTATGAAAAGCAGTGAACTCAAGTTGACTCCTTCAACCCGCCTGTGCCTTTGATAGGGAGAATTACATTCAAGCTGGCTTGTGCAGTGTTTAGGAGTGAGGTATTGTTCTCAAAATAGGGATATGGAATTAAATACAAAATCAAAGAGTTGAGCAAGGCTGTTTTTCAAAAGATTGTGCCGTCAGTGGAACAGGAGTCTTTCTTGTTTCACACAGTGGCAATGTAGCAATAAGTTCTTTTTCTTATTACACACTGTAGGTTAGCTTTACTGTTGTCCATTGCTTACAAATTCTGTTGGGTTATTTTCCTCCCTAGTTCAGCTATGGGAGGTGGGATGCTTGGAAAAGAAGCTAACATCTCCCTAAATGTTCATATCCCTATTTCTCGCCTGGATGACACCTCTTGACATGCAAAAAAGCAAATTATGTTTGGGAGGGTATCAGTTATAAAGCAGGGAGAAATCCCAAGCCCTCTGGCAATCTCTGCTGTTGCAGTGAAGTACCATGCCATCATATGAGCATGACTAATGTTCTGCCCTCTGTCCTGAAGTTATCTCTCATCTACCTCAATTCTTTGCTCTTTGTCTGAGGAGCCCTTAGAACTCTCCTCTTCTTGGTTTCCTTGCCTGCTGCCCTGCTGCTTCCCATTCTGCTCTCTTGTTGCTCCTCTGGTGTCTAGTATGGAGGATATTTCTGTCTCTGCTTTCCCATGTCCTTTAAATGCTTCTCTCTTTTACTCTTCCTCTTACACCTCGGTGCCTCTTGATGAAGATCCATGTAGACCTGTCCCGTACACTCTTTTCTCTCTAGCTGTTCACCTTCACCTTCAGTCTATTCCCACCAGCTGTCTCTTGTATGCTTTCAATCTATTGACCCTTATTCCACACATATTCCCATTGTTTCCCATTTAAAATACACAGTACTTTCAACTAGTTCTTTCATGAGGCCCCTCCACAGGCACGTCCAAAGCTACTTCAGTGACTTCCATTATATTGCTCCAGAGAACTTCAGTCATAGCAGCTACAGAAAAAACTTGACTTTGTTTGATCTGTGGCTCTTTTGCTTGCTCCTGTTGAAGAAGAAACGAACAGCTTGCAAGAGTCCATGTGTTGTGCTGTGTGCCAGGTATTAATGGATTAGTGAGTGTTAAGAGACCTGAGTTGAGGCTCAGAAGTTTCTCAGGGGCTACATGCGCCATATGAATCATGTGCAATATATGAATCAAAATCCTGTCTGCAAGCTGGTTTAACGCTAAACATTACAAGAATACATATGTGAACCCACAGGAGAGAGGAGTGGGGTGTAGTTACAACCTGAACCTACCATATAAGAAGGTCCTAAATACATTTCTGAGAACTGGGGTGTATGGTGTATAGGACAGCTATATCAGCTTTAGCACTGTTTGATCAGCAAAATATTGCTGCTTCTTAGGTTCCCCAAATAAAAAGAAATCTGAAGGACAACCCTACAGCCTAATAGGCCCAGGCTTTAAATTCTTTGAGACTGCTTCTCTGAACTGATTAGTGCTGAGCACTATGGAGCTCTGGATTCCCTTTTGCTTAGTTAAATTCAGCTCCTAAGTCTTTGCCATCCACTTCTTTGTTAAGGTGAGCAGATCTTTCTTATTCTTCTTCAGCTACATACAACTCTCCTCCTCATGGATGTTCTAGCAAGGCAGATAACGCATGTTATCATGGGCTGCGGAATGCAAAAGCTTTTAGAGAAACCCGATCAGACAAACTGGTGGCAATTGTTAATTAGGGTCATTACACAGTTCATGGCTGTAGAAGCCAGCTGAACATGCCTCCTGGCACAGTCTGTGCAAAAATATTAAGCCACGTAGAATCACGGGCAGCTGCAGAATGATATGAATACGTGCCTCTTATCACCCTGTTTATTGGTCAGTTCTGGTATTAACTAGGGCAGCGTGATGCTGTATTTTGCCACCTCCTGCTGCCATTGTTCGTCTTTATTATGAAAGCTCAGTCTTCTCCTTTGTAAAACACTGCAGTTCACCAGTTACCTTGATAAAGATGGTCCTTATTCTGCTGTCTGATCCTGTAGCTTTCTCCAGAGAAATTTCCTTTGAGAGGGGAGTTGAAACAAATGCATCTACAGGAGACTATATTACTATTACTCAGATCAATATCAGGCTTTTCTTTGGTACCAAAAGAAAAATAGCTCCAAGAAGGGTGAGGGTGTTGTTGTTGTGGGGGGTTTCTTTGTTGTTTTTTTAATTATAATTTGTTTGTGTGTTTGTTTGTTTGTTTCATTGTTGTTGTTCCTGCATTAAACAGACAATGGGCATAGTGAAATATGTATTTAATAGTCTATAATCATGCAAGAGCAACCCTATCTGGCCGTGTAGAGACAGAGCTTCTGGTGCCTCAATTAAGCTTGGTGTATTCAGTTTCACTTTCTTGGTGGAGGGAAAGATCCCTGCACATCTTAAAGGATTAGCATCAAGCAACAGGCATATGTTAAGTACTTGTTATCCATTGGTTTTGACAGCACTTTAGTTGGGGGTAGATTAGAACGACAAAACAGAGGTGTAACGTGTTCTACTATGAATATCTGTGACAGAGGCACAGATCCAACAAAACACTTGCGCATGAGTTAAGCCTGAGAATAAGGCCACCTTTCTCTGGTCACCCAGTGAAGCGTGTGCTGTGTGTCTGCCTTGGCAAATCTTTGCTTTAAACCCTGGGCGTGCTCAGGTCCACAGGTAGCTTCATTTTGTCTGGTCCTAGCATGGCTTTACCTCAGTACAAGGCAGTCCAGGTCCTTTGACTTGGCCTAGATCTGAAAGTAGTCATGCTCTCACTCTTCAAAATTTGTGCTGAAATTGCTCTGATATGAGGACTCCACCCTTTACCTATGTCCAGATGATCACACATGAGGGGAGACCCAGGAAACTACAGATCTGTTCATCTAACCTCAGTTCCTGGAAAAATTATGGAGAAGATCATACTGGGTGCTATTGAAAGGTGTTTATTCGCCAGGCATCAACATGTGTTCACAAAGGTGAAGTCCCATCTAACTAATTTGATACCCTTCTATAACAAGTTCACCTGCCTCATGGATGAAGGGAAGCTGGTGGATATAGCTTTTCTGCATTTTACTAAGGCTTTTGATACTGTCCCTCACAGCATCCTTCTGGACAATTTGTCCAACTGTGATATGAGCAGATTCACAGTGCGTTGGGTGAAGAACTGGCTGAAGGACAGGGCTCAAAGGGTTGTAGTGGATGGGGCTACATCTGGCTGGTGACTGGTCACCAGTGGTGTTCCTCAGGGCTCAATTCCAGGGATAATTCTGTTCAGTAGATTTATCAATGATCTTGATGCAGGAGTTGAATGCACCATTAGCAAGTTTGCTGATGATGCTAAACTGGGAGGTGCTGTTGACTCTCTTGAGGGACAAGATGCTTTGCAGAGAGAGCTAGACAGATTGGAGCATTGGGTGATCATCATTGGCATGAAATTTAACAAGTCCAAATGCCAGACTCTGCACCTGGGGCGGAGGTAACACCAGGCACAAGTATAAATTGGGAGCAGAGTGGCTGGAGAGCAGCCCTGCAGAAAGGGATCTGTGGGTGCTGGTAGGCAGCAGGCTCAATAGGAGCCAGCAGTGTGCCCTGGCAGCCAAGAAGGCAACCCACATCATGGGGTGCATCAAGCACCGCATAGCCAACTGGTCAAAAGAGGTGATTATCCCACTGTATTCAGCATTTGTGTGGGCTCAGCTCAAGTGCTGCGTGCAGTTCTGGGCCCTACAATTTAAGAAGGATGTCCAGGTCCTTGAATGCGTCCGGAGGAGAGCAACAAAGCTGGTGAAAGGGCTGGAAGGCATGTCCTATGAGGAACGGCTAAGGCCTCTGGGCTTGTCTAGGTTGGAGAAAAGGAGGCTGACCTCATTGCTCTCTACAGCTTCTTGGGGAGAGGACGTGGAGAAGGAAGTGCAGATCTCTTCTCCCTGGTATCCAGTGCTGGGATGCATCGGAATCATTCAAAGCTGCATGAGGAGAGGTTCTGACGACATTAGGAAGCTTTTCTTTAGCGAGAGGGAGGTCAAATGCTGGAACAGGTTTCCTAGAGAGGTGGTTGATGCCCCAAGCCTTTCAGTGTTTAAGAGGCATTTGGACAATGCCCTGAATAATATGCTTTAACTTTTGGTCAGCCCTGAATTGGCCAGGCAGTTGGTCTAGATGGTCATCGTAGATCCCGTCCAACTGAACTATCCTGTTCTATGCTATTCTCCTGTCTCTGTCATGTCTTCTTTTCTCTTCTCCCCATCCTTTTACCAAGGAGTGCTGTGAGTCTTTGGTCCTATTCCAGGTGGAGCTAGTTGTTAAAGGCTCACAGGGAAATAATGTAGAGTTCACTGCTATTAAAAAGTTGTTTACCACAAGCAGCGGTTGTATCCAAAGGCCAGTGAATCTGGAGTACTCAAGTACGTAAACATATATTTGGTCTCCTTGTATCTCAGACCAAGACAAAGGCTTCGACCTGTTCCTGGCTGTGATAAAAAGCATGCAGAGCAGATGGGGAAACTAAGGCACACGGCAAATCTTAAAATATAATGATGTATTCTCAAGTGTTTCTCCAGCAGCCTTCAGAGATGCCCTCTGAGACCACATGCCATCAATTGCAGCTGTATTTAAAATACCCTTTTTCTAAAAAATAAATTTAAAACTCTACGCTTTTCTTAAATCAGTCTTCATGCTTTGGTTACAGTTAAGCAACTTGATTTTTAAGGAAGTATTTTTACAATTGGGAATGTGTTCCACTCTGATTTTGTGTTCAGGATTATTGCAATTAGCTTTTTAAAACTACTGATAACTTTTTCACTATGTCTTGCTTTTCAGAATATTTTTTTTAAAGTTCTCTTTCTTATTTCCTTCGAATCAGGACAGATAGAACACATCATCACCAAATGAGTTGGTTGTTTCCATCTTCTGAAGTTTGAAGTTCAAAGGACTAATCTTTTCATTCAGTGGCATTTTCCTAAAGGAAAAGGTTACTTCTCATGGTGTATTGAAAGACAACATTTGGAAAGCATGTCAGTGAGGGGCAAAACTGTCTCACTCTTTTTGATTGCTTTTATTTCTACCTGGCTCCTACCACCTTTCAGAACTGCCATCATGTGCTTCTAGAGCTTTGTACAGCTCTGTTCCTGAACAGTGCTGTGCCTAAATAGCAAATGCACATCCTGGGAAAGCAGCTGAGAGGAGGCAAGAACACTTTCTTGGTACAGGAAAGCCAAGGAACTCTTGTATTCTGCATACAGAAGTCTCATTCCACCAAAAACTTTAGTTTTGTTGTTCTTGACAGAGCCAGACTGCTCTTGGAGTCATGCAGTGAAAGAACTTCACGAGTTGTAGGAAGGGTATTTCCAATTGGACATGACAGGGTGGGAGAATTTCCCCCTTGGGAGTGGTGCAGTGCTGGGACAAGACCAGTGAGGCTGTGCGGTGTCCATCCTTGCAAATATGCAAAGCTTGATGGGATAAGCAGCTTGACATAATGTCAGAGTATGTCCTACTATGCGCAGGAGGTTGGACGAGAGAGCTCCAGAGGTCCCTGCTCACCTAAACCATTCTATGATGTTACATCACCTGTATTTAATATGGTAGGTCTTATGTGTATTAATACTTTTTGAGAAAAACAAGACAGAAATTTATGTGATAAGGAGCTTCCCAGGTAAGAAGGGGAACAAGGAGTGGGAGAGAGAAGTAAGAAGTAAATGCTGCTCAGTAGTGACAGGTGGTTTAAGCATCAATCTTCTCCAGTGCCTGCTTTCCTAGCATGCAGTTACCCATTGAACAGTTTAATCTCACAGCTGCAATAAGAAGTCGACTCAGAACAGCGAAGCAGCATGGGATGCCTGGCAGGCAGTGAAGAGCAAATAAGTCCCACCCCTGCTTCATATCCATCACCTCAAAACTCACCAATCAAAGTCTGAAAGCCCAGTGCAAACAGATGTGAGCTTTGGAAATGCAGCAGCTTGGGGTGAAACCTGCCTGTGGCTAGATCTCTATGAATACAGAAAAAATGAGGTTTTAATAGAGAAAAAGTCAGACCCATGCGCTACCACAGCTCTGTCTCCTCATGTGAATTTTCTGAGGAGAACATTTTTTCAAGCTGGAGACTATCTGCTTGTAGTTTTTTCTGCTTTTATTAGTCATATGTAAAGCTGCAAAGTTCTGTTTGTTTTGTTTTGCTTTGCTTTGCTTTCCCCTTTGTCTTATATGCAAATAGTTTTCTGTGATTTTTTTTTTCCAGGGCAGTAGGAATAATGAAAGTTTCAGCTTTAAAAAAGTGTAGAAAAAGCCTCTGGAAAAAGTAATGCCTTGTGGGAGGAGGAGGCTCATGGGGAGCGTGAAGGCGATTAAGGAAGAGAGATGGTGTGAGACAGAACAGAGTTACTGCCTGATCCAAATTCACTGGGACTGCTGGGGACTGGGACATCGTGCCTGGCGAAACTGGAGACTGGCAAGCCCTGAAAGATGAAAGCAAGCAAGCTGAGCAGCAGAGAGATTCTCTGGGAGGGTATGACAGTAGGAAATCAGTCCAGGAGATGAACACAAACCAGACAGACTAATTAGTTAAAAGCTATTTTGGAAGAAGAGTTTCTCCCTCATGTGGGACAGCTCCCTCCATCGTGGCTCCCTCCAAAGCTGTGGCTGCCCTGACCCAATCCTTTTGATAGTCCTGCTTATAGTGGAAGGTTGCACTGGAGATGTACAGTGTTTCTTGAGTTAGTGCTTCTGTGAGTCTTCTCTATCAGACTTATCAGAGAAAGGTATTAATTGGATTTTGTTCCTGCCCTAGGAGTTTTAAAGAGATTGAGACTGCCTGCTGGTGAAGGAAGGTGGCATGTGCCCCAGACGGATGTGCTGGCAGAAACCATCATCCTGGCCTTGGGCAGATGTGGAAACTCCAGCTCTCAGCCTGGCCGGTCATGCTAAGCAGAGGTTTTGGTTTTCTGGAGCTTCCCCAGTTTTACTTATATCCCTTGGGCAGAGCATGGGAGTGACAGCAGAACAGTCTATGCCTGAAGACTCAGGAAAGAAAGGAAAGCAAGAAGAGTTGCATAGACTGGTCCTTCAGACACCATGCCAAGGTAGGGAATCACTGAACAGAGCGCCTCAACTCTGAAACTTGTCCCTCCTTGTTGGTCTTGTCTTGCCCAAGATGAGATCAGCAGTGATTCTCCAGGGGCTCAGGTGAGCAGCATACCAGGGCTACCAGGGAGTAGAGGCTGTGTGAGCTCTCTCTATTGTCACTGCACTATCTCAGGAAAACCCAGCTTAAACTCCAGTAGGTGGGCAAGAATCCTTCTGCTCAGCGGTTGCAGGAGTCCTTCAGTGGTGGGACAGGCTCTCTTCCCAACTGCTTTCACCTTGATGGGTTCTTGCAACCCAAAACTTGCGAGTCTGAGTGACAACACCTAGGGTCTTAACACAGCTTTTGTTACTGTGACAATTTCTTCTATGCTTCTCATATGCTGACATCCTCTGTTGGCTGTCAGAAATGGAAGACTCTGTCCAGGCTCCCAGATACTGGGGAGCTGAAGATACTCTATGGAAAACTGTGTACAGATGCTTTCTCCTTCACCCAAAATCTCTTTTCCCACTCAGAGCTTCCTTAAATTCTTGCTTTATCTCTTTTCCTTGTCCTCTTATCTTTAGACAAGCATCATTTGCACCCTCTCCCATAAGGAGATTTTCCATGTGCTGCTGTTTCCCCTCTCAGCAGGGCAGTTGCTTATCTGGGAGCTCTGTGGCCCTGGCTTTGCTTTGTTCCCCAAACACACTTGCCTGTCACCATTTGCAATAAGCAGAGGCCCCTTAGAGGGTATGGGTACGGCTATTTGCTGTCATTATTAGAAGCTGTTTTTGAATGGAGATACATTTCCACAGATATTTGGCTGACTACATTGTGAGAGTTTCCAATATCTTCTTTAAATCAGTGTATTTAATTTTACAGTACTGCCTTGATACATGGGGGGGCAGGGGGGGGGGGCGGTTGGGGGTTCTTCTTTTTTCTTTCCTTAAATCTGCTCCTGAATTTTTCTTTTTTGTTTTCGCTGTTCAGCTGTTTTGCCACTTTCTTGGTGAAGGAATTACAGCTGTAGCGTGTTTGCCATTTCTTGTATAGCCCTGCAGGGTCTTCAGTTCTCTCTGAGAAGGGTTTGTTCTGCAGCACACAATTACCTCATGCTGGGAAGTCCACAAGGAATACCTGCCTGTGTAGTTTAATCTGGGGGCAAGGAGGAGAGTGTGCCACTCAATTTACTCATGCTGGGCCAGAAAACACAGTCACTTGTTACACATGGTCCTGCAAAAGCTGTCAGCCAAAGCATGGAAGATTTAGGGAGCTGTACCCAGGATGGACAAACATGCTGAGCTAGCATCTGTTAAGGGGGCTTCAAGACTACAAAATCTCATCCAACCCTGACACACTTGTGGAGGGAACCTATTTCTGTCTTTGAGGTTGGATGCTCAGATATCTCTAGATTTTGCAGTTTCTCTCATTGTAGAAATGGTCAAGCTTTTTTTTTTTTTTGTAAAGTCTCTTCCTTAGCATGAGTGAATTGCCAATAGCAGTCTAAGAAAAAGATGCAATTTTTAACTAAGCCACATGTCTCTGCAGACCTGCCTTGTTCCATGTCCAAATACTGCCTTCCAAATGCCACCTCTCTATATCTACACTATCTACCATGTCTCTGGGCAGCAGCTGTGTGTTGAACTGCTGTCCCTGGGTGTCAGGGGTGGGTCCTCATTGGTGTCCTTTGGAAAGCTTGTTTGAACAGTTACTTGTCTGCATCCCTCTGTGTGAACTTCTTTATTCACTCTATCTGCTGTAAACTGGGTTTATAACAGTAAATAAAACATCAAGGACCTGAATTCTAGTGATGCCTGTATTTGTAACTACTTGACTACGCAGAGGACATGCCCATGGCTGGCTGTATCAGGCAGCCTATCCAGAAAAGTGTCTAATCACTTCTGTGATGTGCTTTACAAAGGCAACTAAATCAGAAGAACATCTATTATGAAGCAGAGGTGTAAATGTAATCTTTTAGCAGGTTTTCAACATTTCTACACATCAACATATATTTTATTCCCCGAAGTACAACTGAGATCCTTTTAGTGTAGAAAATTCTCTTTAATATGTTTTGTAATGTATTTGAAGTCCAGCACAGAAACTTTTTCCTCATGCTCAGCTCTGACTAAATCTGCCTTGCTTTCTCAGGAGAAATGCTTGCTAGGAAGCAGAGCACTCTGAGATCTCCTTTGATGTACTGATGAAATCATTACTGCGTTTTGTATTCCAGCAGGCATGCTGCTGTGCTTTATTTATATTTTTAATGCAATGTCATTTTATATGTATCAAAACTGGCAATGAAATTAATATACAGTATATAAATGTATTATAGAAAAAGAATTCTGGCAGCTGGTTTAGAGAAGTGATTAAAATTTAAAAGGCAATTTGCCAGTAGGAGAAAACAAAATAAACTCATTATTTACCATGGCTACATCCCTAATGGAGTGTGGAAATTATTTTATTAATGTTTTTGATATTTCAGAGGGTGGTTGTTTTTCATGACAACTACAAAAGATCTGCTTCTTTACAGGAAAGATGATTGCTCCGAAAGTTAACACTTTCTGCAGCAAACCCAGTTGCTCTGCAACTGCTTTCCATCCAGAAGATAAGCTTCAAGAAACAATTCTCTCCCTCCGTTTTTTGGCCAACATACTTGTAAGTAAACGCATGGCGTTTCTTCTAGAAAGAGATCTGTGCGGAGGTGTTGGTCCACCAGGTCAGTGGAGCTTTGCAAGAAAGGCACAGAAAAGGCATTGATTCACTTCTAAAAAAGGTCCTTGGACTCTTCAAGGTGATGCCGTGAAAAGCCGGAATTGAAGACTCAATAGTCAGCAGACTATTAAGCAGGTATTCTTTATTGCGGCGCCGGGCACACGGGGGATCTCTCCTCCAAACGTGTGCACTGAAGAGACACAGTTACTAGGTATTTATGCTATGTTAACATACATATTAATTACATTTCCAATAAATGTTTATCATAGTAATGGCTTTTCCGAGAATTCATTCATATATGGTAATGTCCATCGCACATGTTTGTTTGGCGTGTCTCGGCAGGGGTCTTCAGATTATCCTGCAGCCTCCTTATCTCTGTAGTTTGCATACCTGTTCTCCCAAGGCCCAGGGCCTAAAGGGATTATTCAGGAGTCCCTTGTCTTGCAACCTTCCGAATTATTCACAAAGAACCAAGACTTGTTTCTGACCACCTGAAGTGATAACATCCCCTACATGTTACATTTGTTACATTTACAGTTATCAAAGGTCTGGAAGGTACCAGCATCATATGCAGCAGAAAAGAGGAAGATCTTTTCCAAAGTCCTGGTGAAAAAGTCACAGGGATGGGGCATAAAACTGTTCACAAGGCATCTAGATCTGTTGCCTGGCCCTTCTCAGCCAGACCTTTGTATCCCTCAGTCATTTTCTTACCAGGCTGAAAGCTAGGACTTTCCCACGCAATTCTTGTAAGGCCATTGTCTGTAAGTCCCACTCCCTGAAACGAGCCATTTTGCTGAAACCACCAATCTTTGTATTTCAGAGACTTTTTGAGACTTCCAGAGCTTTATTTATAATGACTTTCCGAGTACAAGCTTAGCTTACCTAAACTTTACCTTTTAAATCAACTGGGCTGCAGCCCATCCTACACTCTGGGCTCTTGACCTGTTAGAGATCATCTGGCACTGCGAACAGCAGGGAGAAACTGTACCCCTGAAAGATTTGACCACCTGTGATTTTTTTTTGTTTTTTTAAGTTGACTTACAACAACGGGAAACATCAGCGATTTTCTCCTAACAAAGCAATAGCCCTTAGGTTTTGTTAATTGGATAGCAAGGAAATAAAGACTAAAGATGTGTTAATTGGTTGTGTTGAGATGTCTATCGACTGAGCAATTAGGATGTCATTGCAAGAGGATGCTTGTGTAATATGGTTGTTGGGCTGGACTGTTTTGATGTAGAGATTTTGGAGCCTTGTAGTTGTTAAGGTAACTTGCTGGAATAAGGTAAGTGGAAATGTTGAAACAGTGGAAGATAATGTCCTGAGTAGCCCTTGGGATATACTTCTGCTGTGCGTTAAGTGTACGCATGAATGAGATGAATCTCACTTCATTTTGGCTAGCTGTCTGTTTCACTTCTTGCAGGAGACTGTAAGTACAAAAGATAACAAGGCCTTGTGTTGTCAGAATAGTTCTTTAATCCTGCTAATCAAAGGATATTAGTGATGTCTTCTGCTTTTGCATATGACTCTCTGTAATAATTTCAGTGGAGCAAAAACCACAACTGTAGCCAGGTCTTAGCTCTTCAAGCAATCTAACTGCCAGCAAAGGTATCTTATAACTAAATACTATTTTAGTGTGTTCTAGTATATAGGTTTATTCCTTCAAGGCTTGGAACCAATTACCTTCAGATTTAACCTTAGCCTAAGCAACTTTTTCTGGTAGGCCTTGAAACCGCTAGACTCAAGAGGCTGACCTTTAGTTTTCCTAACAGTTTGGATACAAAATTGTAGTAAGGTACAATTGCAGGTACTGCTTCTGAGGAATTTTAACTGGTTCTGCCCTGTTAAATTTAAAGTCATGCTGTGAGCTAAGGAAGAAAAAAAAGTATTAATATATAGCCAACTCAGTGGATCACAATGTAGTGAAACAGCGTAATCTGAATAAACAAATTGAATGCTTACTGGGCACTCCTGCAGACCATTTTGCTTGGTCCCCTTTGGTCTTGTGTTCGTGCAGAGAGACCGTGTGCCCATCTTTATGGGCCAGAAAACTATCAAATTTCTTTACATGGCAGCTATGGCAGCCTGGGGAGAGTTGTAGTTAGTGTACTTTACTAATAGGATACATGGAGTATGCCACTAGCCTGCTCTTGTCTCTGCACCAAGTAGGTCTTTGGTGTCAGGTGTTTGCCACTTCCCTCTCTGGGGTAGAGGAGATGCCCACAGATCTCCTTTTGCTCTCGAGTCTGAACGAGGGAAGGGAAGATGCCCCTTCGTCTCTGCAAGGGAACCGCTTCTCAGGGTGGCAGGTTTGGCAAAGCACTACATGCTGTGATTGAGTCTTTTCGGGGAGGGCTGATAGGCCTTGCGACGTTTGACACCTTTTAGAAGTGAAACATAGTTTGTTGGTAGCTTTTGAGTCACTGATTGTTTAGGGGTTTTTTTTCTTAACTTGCTTGTTTCTTGCTTTCATTTTGTTTGGTTGGTTTTGGGGTTTTGTTGTTTGGGGCTTTTTTCTGACAAAACATGCTCAGCCCAGAAGTTCCTTGGTCATGCCCGTGGCCTGCTGTAACATGCAGGAGAATTTGACAAGCCACCTGGGCAATTTCGCCTGCTCTCAATATTAGTAATCCCTGCCTATGCTCTGTGATGGGACTGTCATTATTTTTCTCTAAGCTGCCAGTGTTGTTTAACAACATGCCTCTCACTCATACGTATGAAATAAAGAGGTGCTGTTTCACTGCTAGGAATGTTGGACCGCAGAGACTTTTTGGGTCTGTGTCCTCAGGTGCCCTCAGGTGCCCTTGGTCACCTGTTTTCAGTCCGCCTGACTTGTCCAGGGTCACAGGTATACCCAGTGTCTCCAAGGCTAGCTTTCACCTGCAAAACTAGGAGATGGCACAGTGATTTTGGACAGTGATTGAATTCTTAGGTATCGCCTGATGCCACCAGCTGAAGGACAAGACCTGACTGTGAGGAAACGCTTCCAGGGTGACCTATTTTCCCTGACCCGTGACTGCCCTGGCCATACCACGAGAGCCACTTGAAGTGCTGAGAAACTAAAATATGCTAAATACGGTTTTGTCAGATAGGAATCTGTCTTTCAAGCAGAGATTACCCAGAGGGTGAGCTGCTCAGGGCAAATTAACATTATAGAAACAATAAAGCATGTTTAAACCTGGTTCTATTCATCTGGCAAGTGCTTTCAGTGCTAATAATGGAAAGGGCAGCAGTATTATGTAGTAATGGACCTCCTTTCCACTGTTCTGTGAAACTGCACTTCATTAAATGGCAACCTTTCTCCTGTCTCTAAATAGTAAACTACAGCAGTGGCAATATAAAAGCACTTCAATATTTTATAGCTGCTAAGGCTGCCTGCTATCTATAATTACAGTCAATACTTGCACTGGAGAGAAATGCCTTAATTTTCTTAATGTTTCATGCATGGAAAAACAATCAGGCTCTTCCTGTATTTCTAATTGCATTGGCTGGCTTTTCCAAATTATTACCAGGCCCTGGCAAAAGTAGCACTGAAATAAAACCTTCTTGCAACTAAATGACAGTCCCTGTTGCAGCCTACTTGTGCAAGCCTCTATCCCAAGTCCCATTTAGCTCTGGGACCTCTAGTTCCACATTCATGGACCTTAAACGTTGATTAAATTCTGCCTGGAAAGCAATGAGCTTGGGAGCTCTGTGCCCTGATGAACGCCATTTGTATGTTCTGCCATCTCCTGCACCCCTGTGGTCCGGCTGGGAAAGGGAAAGTGGATGCCTGAGATCTTGGATGGGGAAGAGATGGAGAGCAACTTTGCTCAGCTAATGAATTACAGGTAGCAGAGAGGAAAACAAAGGAGCAGCCATAAGTTGCAGGGATCTCTCTATTCTTCCATGTGTTGTCTTGATGGTCCTTGCGAAAGAAGTGCTCAGGCCACTGTCTTGAAGGAAGGCAGTCCAGCTTGCTCATGTGTGTATGGAGAACCAACACTTAAGTTGTGCAGTCCCTGTCCTTGGAATGGGGACAAGATATCCCACCAAGATCAGGTGGAAGCCAGCAGCACATTTTGGTAGTGAAAGGACAAAGAAGTAAGAGGCAGACAGCATTTTCTGGCTGATGCTGCTTGGACGAGGGGTGTTGAAACAAAGGAACCATGGGCTGTAACTGTCCCTCTTTCTTAGTTCTATCCTCAAAAGCCCCTTCAGAATTGTAGGTAACATCGTTCCCAGATCCCTTTCCAAGCAGTTTGGGCAGGTCTACTGCTTTGCTTCCCCAAAGAGATCCCCTACCCACAAAAAGAAGCACTTGCATTGTCATAAATCAAATGCTTTTGGCTGTGTGCTATAAACTACGCTGTCCTCTGTTGATGTCCCTCTCATTTCTCTCCTGAAGGCTAGCAGATGTAGGCATCCACTGTCTTTCTGCTTAAGTTTGCTTCCAACTGACACAGTCCCAGTTTGGGCTGTGAAGTGCAAGCTAGTGAGGTATGGATATGGCCACACTAATCCATTGTGCACAACTGGCTAGAAAGATGTGGCATCTTCTCAGCCTGTGGGTTGCCTGGACACCAAAGGTCCCACTGCTTTGACCATGTGCCTGTGTGTGACAGTGTAGAACAGTTGGACGTTCACACTGAAAAGGCATGCTTGCAAACAGGTATTGTGCTGAAATGCATGAGACTTGCCTTCAAGAAAGTCCCCCATTTGTTTGTTCATTGCTGTAATTACTATGACCCTGTCACACTGTTTGGGTAATCAAATGAGGAGAGATAATTTATGCACAGCTGATACTCCAACTGCAAGCACTGCCAAAATACCTATAGCATTGCTGAATCCGTGCTGTAAGTCTAATTTGGTTAACATGCCTGAGCACAATCCAGAGCAGAAATTTCCTCATTACTCACTGACATGTACGGGAAACTTACCCACTCTCGTATTACTGCTGGTTGCTACTATGCACCTGCAGTATAAGCTGTCTAGGTATGTTACCGGTTTGTTGGAATTAAACTACAGTTGATATGAAAGCTTTGATGGTAAGCAAAGATGAGGTGTTGAGAAAGAAATTATTTTCACTGTCTTGCCAGAAATATTCATCCCAGTTAAGACCTATGATGTATTAGCCATGCATGTGTGTGAAATGCACAGGAGCTAATGCACAGGTAGCCCTGACACTGGTGACTGTGGGCCCTGAGCTCTGTGGTTTATCAGGACTGGGATGCTGTAGGGCTGAGTTTTGCATTGTTGAAGATATCTGCCTGTCGCTACTGGAGCAGCCGCAGTTTCATGGTATGCTGGCAAAGGGGATGATGGAAGAAAGCCCTTGCTGCCTGAGAGCCTTTGACAAAAACTTGGCAGATCCATTCCCCAGGTTGGCAGCCATGAACATCAAGGCAGAGGCTGAAAGAGGAGACCCTGCCCCCCTATCTGAAGGAGAGGCTTTGCAGAGAGAGAAAGAATCTCTGGCAGGGATCTGGGGATGGGCAAGGAAAGGAATACCTTTCCACATAGAGGAAGGAAAGCAGTACCTCCACATGTAGGCCATGGCTCCTCAGCAGGTCTGATCCATTCCCTGCAGTTGCTGTGTTTTTGCCCACAAGGCCTTTTGCATCTCCTTTTCTTTCACAGGAATGCATGGCAACACCTCAGCGTTATTAAAGAACAGTCACATGCTGCTTGCAGCTCCTCATGATCTTTGCACACAGCAGATGTGAAGCTTGATGCAATGCAGGTGGGTGTTTGGCTATGGCTGGGCTGAGGACCAGGGCACTGAGCTGCTCCAGGGCTGGCCACTGAATCCTCTTGTGTGCTAGTCTCCTGCCCCCTTTTCAAAAAACCACAATGGCTTTATCTCTGGGGCAGACCCTTCTTATCTCCTGCCCATGCTTAGGAGACATTTCATGGCCAATAAACATAGCCATTTGTTTCTAGTCTTCTTCCAAGTGAACACATCGGGTCTTCTGAGGCCTGGTTCCAGGGGAGATTTCCCTTGGCTCTCACAGCTCTCTGCCTGCCATTGTTTTCTGAACACCCATTGGGTTAAGTACAGATTCCAGCCCAAATGTTCATGGGTGGAGGGCATCTCTGGGTAGGCCTTTACAAAATCTCCCAGGGATTTGTGGTCCCCATCCCTGTAGGTTCAGCAGTGGGTACCATTGCTACCTATGGACTCTCCCTGCCTATTAGGTGGATTATCCCCTGGTTATACTCTATACTCTGCCTATTTCCATGTAAAATACTGCATGTTGATTATATACCCTGGTCCTTTAGAGGATGGTGGGAGTTTCCATTTCACAGGAGCTGGATTTACAGCCAGATAAGCAGTGTCACTCGGATCTTATTAACTTATGCCTTGTGTTTGCATCGTTGTCGGGGTTTTATTTGTTTGGGGGGTTTGTTGTTGTTTATTTATTTATTTATTATGTATTTCAGGAAAGTGTCGCATCTTAGTAGGCACGGTGGTAATGGGTTGGTGGTTGGACTTCATGATCTTAGAGGTCTTTTCCAACCTTAATGATTCTATGATTCTATCATCTTAGAGAAGAGTCTTTCTCTGGAGAAGCCATTAAAGTCATGGTAGGTTGCTCAAGATTCAATGTACTGGTGGTTTGAACTGCTGCCCTGAGCCTCACAGAGCAGGTGTCCCAAGAAACACAAAGGCAGAACTACTAGAAAAGGGGAAAAAAAATTTAAAACCCACAACCCTGCTATCAGAGAAATTGCTGCAATGTAGTGATGCCAAATTTGAACAAGGTGACTGCCAGCAGCTTAGACAGGGAGAGGAACTCACCAGCTGCGTGTTCTGGGAAGAATTCTCACATGTATGAGGAAAAAAACTGCAACAAGCATGGCCAGGTGTTATAACTTGGCTGTAGTGCCATTAGCACCAGAGCAAATTTGAATGGCACTCAGGGCAGGGGAAAAAAGAAGAGAAAAAAAATATCAAAGTTTTTAAACCAATATCTTTCTACAATGTTTAATGTGGAGCTCAGTAGCATCTAGATTAAATGATCCTAGAAAACCACAGTTGTCTAATCACTTAAATAGCATTTCGAGACTGATGATAATGCCAGATTTGTCAGTTCCCTGACATGGAATGTTGCATACCTGTCTGCTTTCATCTTCCTTGACAGCCAGGTCATGTTTGACAATTCCACCTCTAAACCAATGTCCCCATATTTTCCATCTCTTTAGAAATGAGAGTTTATAGTGTTTCGACTGTGTTAAATAGAAGCCATTGTCTCTCTCACAACCCTTAGCTCCATTCTGGTCTTTTTCTGTAACAAAAGACTTTACAGGAGCTGAAATCTGTAATTTTACAAACTCCTACACAGCCATAAAGCACACAGATATGCATTGTATCTGATTTACACAGCAAAGCCACAAAATGCACTAAACTGGTTATATAAAAGAAAGACTTGGTGGTAGTAGTGATCAGGATGGGGAAAGCGCCAGTTTTGTGCTGGGAGATGCCAGAGCGGTGTGCTTTGAACCAGACCACAAAGTTGTTTGCTTTTATCCACCTTGGCTGCATAGTCACTGCTAGGATAACGCAGTCAGCTGGAAAAGTCCTTCCCCATCGCAGCCGCTTGCGTGTGTCTCTCCCATTGGTGGTACGGGGATGTGCCCCTTGCAGCTGCCCAGACCCTGCTGAACAGGGGATGAAAAACCGCTGGGCAGGACCACCAGCGATGATTTATAATGGGGAGACAGGTTCCAAACGCAAGTGATGCTGCCGTGTGAGCTTCTTTTCTGGGGGAAAACTGAACCCCTGGTGCCCAGGGCTGTGTTTCTGTCCTGAGTGGGGGCCTCATGCCCAGCCGTGCCGCGGCACTGGGGAAGTGGCTCCCACTTATTAGGAGGAGGGGTGATGGGGCTAGTGCCCTGAACGGGTCACCTCCATAATGGTAACGAATCCTCTTTCCCTTTCCTAGGTCTGTGGGCAGAAGCGCCTTATGTGTTCAACTCTTTTAAATAAGAAATATCAGAGCACTTCCCAAATGAAGAGGTTTGCTGGGGAAGGGGGGCATTCATAGAGAATTTTGTTGCCTTAAAGACAGACAGCTAAGAGATAAGAGCTACATTATTTTAAACTGCAAAATAATTATTTTACTTTTGAGCCAGCCACAGAACAGGTAAATTTATATATACATATACTTGTTTTGGGGGTGAGAAGAAATCCTAAGCTCTTCACAAACGGTTTTACAATTTTTTCCTGGTTTAAGACCATCTGTGATACTTGCTGAAGGTTTGACCCCATATCATTTACACACAAATGGCGGTGTGCCAACCACAGAAGCTGGGGCAGGAAGCAATGTCAGTGCAAAGGCTGCATTCAGCCTAGCCAAAATCACTTTGATTTGCAGAACAGTTTAGATGTCATCCCGAAAGTCTTCCCACTTCCCACCTCCTCATTTCAGTTACTGAGTCAAAGAATCAGTTATTTGAAATACTCTGGTTGTCCTCTGCAGTTAGGCTTGGGATCCCACTGTTGCATTTGGGTTCCCTTTTTCCTTCCCTACTTGACATTTAGTTCCAAGAAAAAGTGAATTTTATGCTCATTTAAGTGTCTAGGATCCCCTTCCAGAGAAAAAGCCACACCTGTGGGTAAAATCAGCCCTCCTTCAAATTCATTACGAAAATTGAGAAGGGGTTTCAAGTATTCTTCTGAAATAGAAAGACTAGAATTTTCTTTCAGTTACATGAGGGAAAAAACACTTTAGGCAAGTGTTCCTTTAGTACTTGCTCTTGGAAGAGGTTTTGTACGAATGTGAAAATTAATTAGGATGCAGAATGTAGGATCTTGTTTCTGTGAACATATTTGTTGAAAGTTTATGAGGGCTGAATATTACAGTAATTGATGCATGCTTGTATTTCAGTTTCTCGTGGATGCCATCTGGTCCAGTTAAGTTGCTCTGTTGTTTTATATGTTGTGTTGTGGTGGGGCTCTTTTTTCTTTCTTCTGATTTTGTACTTGCTGTTGTTGGGAGGGGGAGGGAGTGGGAGAGAGGGAAGTGTGGACAAGTTGGAAGAAGGATGAAATATCTATGAAAGCATAAGCGCAGGATCAGTTCTGATGAATTCAGTTTGTATACATGCTTTACAGTAGGGACTGGCAGCGTGTGACTAGAAAGATGGATACATCTCACCCAGATTTTTGAACAGTAATTGGCTAATGTCAGGATGAGAGAGAACATCTGCTGAGCTGTTAGTGAAAAATATGCATCTTTTTATCCCCTGCAAAAATGGACAACACTTTCATAGCTGCAAATAGCATGTGTAGTGAGGGAATTTAATTCTTCTTGGAAGGGCTATATCTGGACAATGCAGCTACTCTGCTGAATGTGCTGCCTGCTCATGCTCGCCTTCCCTCAGCAAGCAAAGTATTTGTGGGTAGTGACATTTCTTTCTGTTCTCCCTTGTCCTGTTGTAAAGGAGGAGCAACCCACCACCTGGTACCTCAGTCCCCTTCCTGCTAGCAAGGGACTCTTCCTTCATGAGACAGATCTCAGTCCGGTACAGACCTGGCTGCCCACAGGCAGCTCTGCGTTTGTACGTGGTGATGTGGGTTCTGGCTCAGGACTGTGCTGTCAGCGTGGTTTTCATCTCCTCGGTCACAGATTTTTCCCTTTTCCCCCCAGGTCCTCATCAGTGAGCGTTAACCCTGCTTGAGGGCCATCTGTTCTCGCCTCACTCCACACGGGCAGCAGCAGCAGCTGATCTATTGCAAAACTGGTTTCTATTCCACAGCAATAAACTTCTCTCCCCACTGTGGCCTCAGGGACAGCTTTGCTAGTGCAGAGACAGCCAGGGCTAGTCTAGGGCTAGCCACATGCTCAAAGGCCAGCCACTACACACAGGCTGGTCGGTTGACTGGCTGCCACCTCCAAGGGAGTAAACCAGGTGATGGCGATGTACCTGTCTCCCTGTGGAGACCTTGTTGACTGTTTCTCTCTGCAGTCTGGCCAATGATTTTTACTATACACATAGGATGTTAATTTTTCTTTCAGGTCTCTCTGTCAAATTGGGCTGAAATCAGCTAATGGACTTTAAATCATCAGAGGGGATTGAAATGATTATGCTTATTATAAACCAAGATGAAAATCAGAATTTCAGGCAAGGTGTAAATGGTTGCAGTTTCCTCACGTGGTAGCATTATATCAAATGACCCTTTTCCTTATACCTTTATATTTAAGGTTCCATAATGCCTTGGAGAAGGTCTTTTCTTTGCAGATGAGAAGCAAAATGTTTCTTAATCAAGAGATTAAGATGTCATGAGAAGGCTTGTGTACATAATGTAGCAAAAAGGTATATGTGTGGAGGACTGTATATTGCTTTAGAGAGACAAAAATTATTTGGTAGAGTTTAAAGTCTGTCTCTTTTTTATGGCGCTGCTTAGATATTAGAGCCCTTTTACTACCCACACATTTGCATAATAAAATAAGAGATGTTTTTTATTCACTAGAAAGAGGCAAATCTTTGACAGATAAACCCAGGTGGAAAAGGTACAGGGCCATAAATTCTACTCTGAGCAGAGCTGGTTGGGAACAGTTCAGCCTCCTTGAGGGATGGAAACTGCAATCTCTTTAAAAAGCCAGTATTTCCAACAGCATATTTCTGGTTTGCCAAAAAAGTATACAATTAAGATAGAGCAATATCATTCTTTTCTTAGGGCTGGGCTCATTCACCAACCAGTATCTCCCATGATGTCTTGTCTCTGGTTAGAAGGATGATATATCTTGGACTACTATCCTGGACATAGGACCAAACCAATTTTTAAAACGTTGGAGTGATTTCAAGAATAGAACTTCCTTTTTTTTTTTTTTTCCCCAAGACAGAGGTTATGGAGGAAATGACTGAAAAGAGAAAAAACACTTTCCTCCCATAAGCGACGCTGAGTCATTTCTCTGTTGGATGATGAGGCAGAAACTCAATTATGGCAGAAGACAGACTGTGATGAGGTTTATCTGGCAGCACAACTATCTTTCATAATTGGAGAGCCAAAGTCCAAGTACAGATCAGACTGGAAATTGGATCTTAAATCAGGTCTTCCCGTCCAGGTGCTCCCAGAGTCTCAGTAGCCATTTGTAATGGTAATTTACCAGTGTTCTGTTTTGGGTGAAACAAACCTTTTTTATCTGCTCATTCTTGGCTGGTTGGTTGGCTTCAAAGTGTCCTGCCAAATGTAGGACCTGTGGTGTCTGCTTTAGCTGCCCAGACGGCAGTACACTGGTGTAGGAGAGAGCTTAATGGCTCGGATAGTGCTGTCTTTTGTGTTATCTTGACCTTATGTCAGCTGCAAAGGCCATGCAGTCAACCCACGTGCTCTAGCAGGGCCTAGGACCATCCCAACCCTCCTCCAGTATGTCCTTCAATGTTGTTCTGACAAATCACTGTGCTCAGGACTGTGGCACTTTCCAAAGTGCCTGCACAGGATGAAAATTGTTTCTGTTGCATTAATCTTTTTGCATGAAAGTCTACCCTGGGTTGTATATCTAGGCATACCTGTCAGTCTTAACTTGCTTTCCTTGTTTCAGGAGAGTCCCATGTGTTGTCTCCCAAGTCTCTGCCACCCTGGGCTCAGCATGGTCTTGGCTGTAGCTTCTTAACCCTTCCATAGTATTAAATGTCCAGAAGAGCAAAAAGTGTTTCTCATCTCTCAGATATTTAATGCCACCTAGCCATTAAGGGAAAGACCATTGTAGTTGCTTCTTGCATTTGTTAAATAAATATCTTCTGTGAGTGTTCTGGGCAGACAGCTTTGCCACAATGTCCTGTTCTGCACTTAGCCCTGCCCATTAAATGAGAGAGTGGTCTCCGTGACACAGCTTTCTGAAGCATTTCTTCTAGTCCTTGAAAAAAAGAAGATCAAAAATCAAATACATTGATCAGCTTGCAAGGTTTTAAGAAAAACCTTACGTGAGAATTTTATTTGGTTTCAGCAACAGTTTCTCTGCTCAGCATTTGCCAAATGCTTAAGCTCTTTGTTTAGTAGCTTTATGTTGATGAGTAAAACGTGTATATAGTTGCTTTGCTGGATCAAAGCTCTGAAGGCTTTAACCTTTCATACAGTGATAATTTGCTGTATTCCTGAGCCTCAAGATACCTGGAACATACAGGTGATGACTGCTCTACCTTGTTCAAAATGCTTTCCTGGTGCAGGCGTCTCTATGACAGAGTGGTGTGCTGGGAGTAAATTTACAGCTTGGAGTTGAAGCTTATGACAGTGTGCCTGGCTGACAACTGATGCGGCTAAAGCAGTTACCTTGCTGTTCCTATGGCAGAGGGCTGGGGCACACAGCTAGGGACAGAGCACCCTTTGACTATGGCGGATTAAACCCAGAAAGGATCATGAGTGAAAGCCCTTGAATGCTAACACAACAATAAGGTCAATTTATTTGGGAGGTAAAGAGCAACATATGTTGCTCTTTAACGGCAACTTTGGAAAGATAGGGCACAGTTCTGGAAAAAAGATACTCTGGAGTAGTTCTTAAAGAGTTCAGTCCAGTGTCTGAGAAGAAGATCAAAAAGTAGCTTGATTGCAGGGTATAAGAACTTCATAGGGAGAAAACAGCAGGTATTAAGGGCCTTATTAATCTAGTGGTGAAAACCTGAAAGAAAAACAATGTCTGGAAATGAAAGGCAGGAAAGTTCTTATAAGAAACAAAGCTTGTTTTCTGGCAAGGAGGAGGACCAGCCACTGGTGTGAGCTCCTAGTGGGTGTAACAAATTCTCCTTTTGTGAGTGCATTCAAGTCCAGATTCAGGGCTATTTGTGGAAGATGCTTTAGGCAGTTGTGAATAGCTGAACTATACCTTAAAATGACTGGCCTAAGCATCATAGCTGGTACTATGCAAAGGCCAGGACTAAAATGATGTGTCTTTCCTCAGAGGGAGCACTCAGGAAGAGTCATCAGGGTTACCTGGCATAGCTTTTTTGCATCCTTTGGTCAAGTTTGGACTTTCTGCATGACGGCTCCCCTCCTCTGCGTCATGGTATTGTGCTGAGAGTCTTTGGACCAAGGAGGTACCAATCCCTGCCAACAAGGAGGTAGGGATTGTACTGGATTAAGGGATTGCACTGGTTTAAAAAGAAATAATTGAAGCCCTAAACCATGCTAATTTTTAACTTTCTCCATCTAGATGAGTTAGTAAAGGAAGCAAGGAAAAATGCACATCTTTCAGTGTGAGCAGATAGCAGCTGTTATGTGAACCCCATCCTTGGAGTGGAGTTGGGGAAGGTGGTGTATGATGTTGTCTGAGACCACATCTTAAGACAATTGCCTCAAAGCTTGTTTGCAAAGCTTGCTGCAGGACCCCCTGGCAGGCTAGCCAAATACGAACCAGATAAGGAATAAACAACTGACCGAAACCAGATTTGAAGGGAGTTGGAGGATGGGTACTTCATTGTGGAAAATGTGTCTAGACACCGACCCCCTCCCCAACCTGCTGGATCCAGGACTGAGAAAAATAACACATGCACTGGACTGGCAGAACGTGGGGTAAGTGCCGTTGCCTAAGGAACAATCTCCGTGAACACCTTATAAAAGGTCGTGTGACCAAACAACAGAGACCCCGCACCACCGATGTACACAGGAACTATTGGGGACCCCCACCACCGACATACACAGGAATTACGGGGACCCCCACCACCGATGCTCACAGGAACTATGGGGACCCCCAACACTGACTGTCACAGGAACTATTGGGGACCCCCACCACTGACTCTTACAGGAACTACGGACCAACGGGACGACGCTGGATCCATGGTGGTGACTATCTCTTGTGACTCTACCCTGACTTCTTGCTAGGTTTCTTTCTTTCCTGTCTTTTCCTCTCTTTGCTGTCGCTGTTTCCTCGTGTGTTTGAATAGGTGATCAATAAACCTGTTTGATTGGTGGCATTTAACCTGGTTTGTGTCTTAATCTCACTCTGGGAATAACAACAAATCTCTACGTCTCGGGTCTTCCCGGATCGTAACAGATGTCTGGAAAATTGCTCTCATCCCATGCCCTGTTGCTAACAGCTCACTCTATGCAGGAAGCCTCATGGGTGGGCAGAAATGGCATTTCTTCTAATGGAAAGCATCTCCTCCCTCCAAGAACAGATTGCTCTCATTCCGGTAACATGCCGGAGCCAAATAAAACGTGCTGAAGTAACACAGCCATTGCTGAACCATGTGCCACCTTTCAACTTTCAACAAGCAGCCATTGCCCATAGGAAAGAAAGTCTCTATGTCCTGCTGGCTTTGCTCTCTGGAGGTGGTGGCATGGCCAAAGGAACAATGCCAGACAGAGGTTAACCTCGGATTCAAGTACTGGATGGAGGAGCTCGTCTTGCTCAGCTATTGGAAAAGTCCCCCTGGAAACAGCCTCCTCCTCAAAATCTTTTTCCTTCTGATTCTGTCATGTGGCTTTTGCCCTGGAGTTAGGAGGGCTCGTACCTTTACTTTGCGAGTTGTTTTTAGGAATTTTGTAGCTCTTAAAAGTCTGCATCATCTGCATAAAACAAACTGTCATTTTAGCAAAAAAGAACTATTAATGTAGAAATATTCACCACTTTAAAAAAAAAATTTCTCTCGTAACTATTGGAAACACAGGCATAGACATACTGCAGTCAGCTAATTTTTTCCGTTGCTTTTGAGAAAAATAATGAGCTAATTAAGCAATCTCCCCTTTGGTCACGACATTACTGTTTTAGAGCATAAACCTCTTTCTGGGATGTAGGATATGTTATTTCTAGCAAAATCTGTTAAACTCAGAGCATATTTATTTATCAGACAGGCCTTGAAATTAGTAAAATAATTGGGCAGGTGTGCTTGGTTTTTGGCAGCCAAACCTCTTGGTCTGAGTCACCAAGACACAGAGATGCTACAGAAAGACATCTAGGACTTGGTGTGTTCTTTCCTTGTAACAATGATCTCTGACATCTTTGAGCTTTTCTTCAAAGCTTTTCTCTACTTTTCTTCCCTTGACTCTCCCCCAATACAGCTTTTCAATAGTCTAGTTGCCACTAAAGAATTTCTCAATTTCTTTGAATATTCTTTTCAAAGAAGTCCTAGGAAGATTTCCAGAGGTATTGTATTCAGTTACAATCGCATCTCAATTCCTCCCACGGAGAAGACATGTCTGCAAAAAAATCTCCAGTGTCTATTAAAAAGCAATGTTTTTCTTTCCCATCTCTTGGGCTTCTTATCCATTGGGCTATTCTGTGAAAAATTAAGGAGAAATTCACTTGGATACATTGACGTGTATCTTAATCTCTAGGAGATGTATTTATTTAGGGGTCTCTCACTTTTAGCCTTTTTAGGCCACAGTCACTTCTAGCTTCCTTGAGTCTTGTTTGAAAATTTTGTTGGATGTTTAGAGAAGCTGTAGTACTTGGTGAGGTGCTGGGTTGTCTAGTGTTAGAAGATTTCAAGACAAAGTCATGCCAGACCTGATCCAGTGTTGGCAACAGTCTTCGTCCAAAGGCAAGGTAGGTCTGGAGGCTTCCAGATGTCCCTTCCAATCCAGATACAGGCAAAAAGTTATACGGTATCATCAGTGGGGATTTAAGGGTGGATTCCAGCATCCAACTAGGTGGTTGTTCTCCTGCCCTCATCAGATATACATTGGAAAAGAGACTGAAAAGTGTTGTTCTTAATTATCCTCAGCATCTACAGCCTATAAAGGCTTATGAGGATGCTCATAGGACCAGCTGCTGAGTCCACCTTAGACAAGCTATTCAGACCATTTTTTTGCATCATTCAACAGTGAATCGAAATGGGAAAACTCTGGGTTTTGACAGCATCTGTGGGTTGCTGCATGAGACAGTTTTCCTTTCAAGTTAGCCCGAGATGTTCTCCTTACTGTTCATCCTCAGGCTGCCCAAGCTGCATCTCCTGAGCTACAGATAACAGCTATATGCTTTGCAGCAGCCAGGAGAGACAGTGTTTGGATTGAATGCATTAAAGTTCTGGTTAAATAGACTCAAATAAGTATTACACACTACAGCTATTGCAATTAGGAAAAAAACCCAAAAGCTGAATCCTGGTGAAGGAAAAGGTGCCAGAACAAACACTGATATTTTTACTTTACAGCTGCTCAGACCTTCTTGCTAGGAGGACTACCTCCCCTTACTTTTATTTTTCTCCCTGTTTGATTTTTGTTTTATTTTGTCTGCCTGAATGGATGGAAATCTTTCTGTTTCTGTGGGTTTTTTTAGATATACATTTAGTCTCCCTGGGATACCCTTTCAATAATGCACAGACCAGCAGTAGGGCACAGGTGTGTGTGTGTGTGTGTGAGAATTGACAGTACAGGAGCACATATGTGTAACCTCCTTTCTGACATCTTTTTTTCTTCATTTTATGGTTGGGAATCAGGCATATTTTGAAATGTCTTAAAATATTAATATAGCATAAGCGAGAACTGAGTAGGTGGGGATTCAATTTTTCCAATGCCAGCAACTAAAATAAAACAGATTAACTCTAAGGATTCGTCAGAAAAATGTCAAATTTTCTATGTTTTCCTGTTAGTGCATAAAAAAAAGGAGATGTGGAAGCAAGTTTCTCTCTTCCTTAGTGCCTGACAGCAAAGCTTGTCAGACTGATTAAATGGAAAGGCTGTTCACCTTCTTGAAAATAAAGTCTCCTGTAGTACTACTCTAACAGTTTTCATTTACAGACAAAAATTGGGCAAAACTCTGAATGGCCATTTCCTACTTTTATTTTCTCTTCCATTGGTTTTAGGTTCATAAAGCCTTAGGTTCTTTACCTAAGCATGCTGAAGTAAACACATAATTATACACAGAATACATTCGTGCCTGCTGTGTGAATTTCTCAGTTACTTGTAGAGAATGGAACACTTGCCAAGAAGAGAAGTCTTGTAGGGCCCAGAAAAGGGACATAACTCTTCATACTGTACATACTGAAATTAATTTATTTGTTTTGAAGTGGCTGATGAGAAGGGTTACATGGAGGTTCAGGGTCATAGTAGATGAGACTGCTCTGCACTGGCATTAGGCAAGTTTATGGGCAGTGGTCCTGAGCAGACTATCAGGCTCAGAGATCTTGTCAGACTCAACAGCTTGAAATTCTGTTGCAGTTGCTTACAAGTGATGTTTCTGATAGGGTCAATATTGGGGTTGATACTGTTTAAAACCTTTATTGATGCTTTGGATGATGGGACAGATTGTGCCTTAAAGCATGATGATACCCAATTGGGAGGTGCAAATGATATGCTGGAGGACAGACCTACCATTCAGAGAGACCTGGACAGGGTGGGAAGTGGGCTGGCAGGAACTGCAGAGAGTTCAACCAAATCAAATTCCAAGTCGTGCAGCTTGGAACCCAACCACCCCAGGAAGCAGGACAAACTGGGGCTAACAGATTACAAAGCAGCTTTGCAGAAGAAGAGATGAGAATCCTGGTGTACAAGTTGCGCAGTGGCAAGGCCACATCTGGACACTGTGCTCAGCATTGGGCTGCCTAGTACAGGACCAACATCGATGTACTGGATCAAGTCGAGTAGATGCCTTTGAGACGGTCAGGGCTGGAGCACTCAGTGTGGGAGGAGAGGTGGAGGGAGCTGAGCTTCTTCAGCTTGGGAAGGGGAAGCTCCTGGTGCCTGCAACTACCTGACAGGAGAGTACAGAGGAAACAGATCTGGACTCTTTTTGGACATACACAGAGAAAGAAACAGAAAAAGAGAGAAAACTATAGGCACACTTTGCAAACAGGGAAACTCCTGTTAGATGCCAGACTGTCTTGTGTTGCCCTTGTTCTAGCCACAGTCGAGGGGTAGAGGACTACCTGCTGAAGACAGCAGATAAGAATTTGAACTCCTAGTTCAGCATGGACTCTCCCACAGTGTTTGAGCTGCCTTGAGCAAATGACTCAGTCTCTGTGCCTTGAGTTCCTGTTCCAGGGGTGGGCTGGTGAAACAACGCTGTTGTATCTGCATTTTGTGAGGCTTCTGCAAGGCAGAGACCAAAGAAGAAAGTAAGAGGAAGATGAGTGTCTCTTCTGGCTCACAGTGGTGACTGGACGTTTCTCTAAAATGCACCATCAATAAGGTTTTCATTAGTCACACATCCATCACATCTTGGGGCTACCTCCTGAAAAGCATTAATAGTTTCCCTCCTCTCACATTAAGCAAAAGCGCTTTTGGCAGTCCAACACCCAGATGAACAGAGGATATTGCTTCTCTTTAGTCTGCTATTGAGTTCACTAGGGTTTAGGTTCAAAACTCCTTGGGCAAATTTTGTGCAATATTAGTCTTCCACAGGAACTGATGGGTCCTGGGGAACCTGACACTAATAAAACCTGCCAAGGACCTGTCTTCTGGCACTAAGAAAACTTCAGGATTTGAATGAACTCTTTTTCAATCAGTGTAAACTAGAGAACTTATTTTGTAAGTACAGAACTGTGCACAGTAGAAGGGGAGTGAGAATAACAATTAATACTTTAATATCTGATATTTGCAGAGCAGTAACATTTCTGCCACTCTAAAAATGCTTCACAAATTTTGTAACTTAGAGGGATGCCAGTATTTAGATCCAGCCCCCTGGCAAGCACAGGGAAAGTTGAAAAGCCAAACACTCTAGCTCAGGCCAATTGTACAAAATGCCAGATAAAAGCCTTCTGTAAATTTAATAACTGCTACTTCATGCCATGATCATCAACTCAGAGGACTTGGATCCTGACTTGGACTGTGATGGGAGGACAGATTTTCAGGATTATCCTTGCACGGGGAGGCACACAGCCAAATTGCTGGAGATCCAGGTAAAGTAAGGATGGTAGCTAGTATTTACTGTAGGCTTGCAGGTGTACACAGGACAGCTTTCCTGCAAGTCAGTTGATGGGTGGAAACTCACCAACCTGCTAGGACCTGACTGTGGGACCACCCCTGCCAGTATGAGGTTAGTGGAAACCCACCTATAAGTACCAGGGGGGAGGTGGGGTGATGGCAGCACATACGACGCCCAGCAAAAAGCTCCTGCCCCTGCTTTCTGCCTACACTTAATAGTACCTTCAAGAAACACAAAAATAAGATTCGCTTTGCCACTTAAAGCAGGAGGAAATATTAATATATCAAATGTTAGATATGTATTGAATGATTTGATCCTATTTAAATATGCAAATATGCATGTTGACTGTCTGTGTCACTGGATATTCAGTAACAGCAATGATGGATTCTTGTTTGTGGAGAATTGATTCTGTAGGATTGTTTCTGAGGAGCAAATCTGGAGCTCTGCAGCTGGCTGCATGATAAGTGTCTTGGCACAGCACTGCACATAACTTCCCTGCAAAAGTTTCATGTAGTCGCTTTGTTTTAGTACATTTAAGAATATCTCCATTTGGCTCTGTTCTCAAAAAGTATACCTTGTCAGGGAGTTTCTGGTAGTACCTTAATGCATCTTCATGGAAGAATATTTTAATGAATCAAAGACTTCCATGAAAATTTTCTCATATCTTCAAACTTTTTGATTCCTTTATTTTTATTATTTTCAAAATAGCATTTCTATTATCTTCCTTCTTTCTTTCCTTCCCCTTCAGTTTCTTTTCCATTTTCTCTCCCCACCAGCACTAGTAAAAGGAAAAGAAGGGAACACCACTTCCTGGTGAATTATTTACCAAACACCTTCCAGTTATGATGGCTTGAACTGATGATCAACTGATGGTTGTCCACAATCTGCATCATGTTTCTGCCTTTATTTCTTGTCACATGATAAATTTTTGTTGTGAGTCAGCTGAGGCAGTACAGGCAGGGCTTTAAAAAGTGATAGGTTCTAGTCTTTGGTTTAGTAAGAAAAAAAAGCATTCAGGGCCGGGGGAGCTAGTGCCATGATAAATAATAAGAGAATTTCCTCCACATATGGAGTTGAAAAGACCATATGTCACCTCACTGTATTTGTCCTATTGTTTATTTCCTTAGGGTTTTTTTTTTTTCAGCAGCTGGAAAGGCTTGTAGTATTATTAGGTAATTGTATAAACAAATTGACCCAATTAATTTCCATTAATTCAATGAGTTTAACGAAGCATATGTCACCTCATGTGACTTCTGTAAAAAAGAAAATCAGAATAGACATAGAAAAGCACAGCAACAGCAATGCACAAACCTGCATCCTGTAACACTGGGGTCAAAACTAGAGATCTGTCATTTGGAAATTGCTTAGTGGAAAACTCCAGCCTGTAATCTGTAACCCATGAAGCAAGTTTTATGCGTGACGGAAACAGCTGCTTCTGGCCATGTTGCTAATGGAAAGCCCTCTTCACCGGCAAGGCACAAAATGGGAGCACCGGTCTGCAGCTGTAATAAGACAGGTAAGTGGGAGAAGAAAAGCTGGTGGCCTGGATATCTGGAGGGACTTGGACAAAATCATGGGCCACACAGAATTCAAGCAGACATGAAGACAGCTATCATTCTGCATTCTGTCCTAGTTCCTGCAAAACTTCAATGGTGTAATTAAAACTTTAAAAAATCAGCCATCTTTAGACATGATGAATGTTTCTCTTTCCTCAAGGTCAGCAAGTTTTCTTTTTGTTTTAAGATGAAGGAAAAGGTGTAGTTCAGTGCAGGAATCCCTTTTCCCCAAAATTTGTAAGATTTCCACAGCTTAGCAAAGTTGCCTGAGCACACAGTTTCTGCTACTCATTTCTCCTGTTGTCCTCAGTAGCCTAGTTTGCTCCCCCAACCTTTTCCACACAGCAGATTTCCAGGTGATGTCTGCTTCATTTCCTCTGCAGGTGAATGAATGCAAGTCTCATCTTTGTGGTAGTTACTTCTGAAAACCAGGTGATGGGGGCATCCTGAACTAGTAATGGGGAAATGCCCTTAATACTCAGCTCCTTAGTGCATGCATTCACTGCTGTGGCCAGTGTTACAGCAGTGATGAGATGCCTTGGACTCAAGTGCTTTGTGAGCTCATCTACAGCAGCCCTCAGACCTCAGAGACTGTGATGCTGAGGCAGTTATCTACCCAAATGGTGCTATCTCCACTGGCACCATTGGCCACCAATGTCACTTTCGGTTTTTCCTTTCTCTTCTCAAATCTGAAACTCTGGCAGAGATTATTTCTGAGATGGGACAATTAGAAGACAATACTTCTTATTTAGTAATATGATTCTGCTGCGCTTGGTCTCATCTCCTCTGTCACTCAATGACTGAACCAAGGGTGGCTGCGCCAGGCCAATCCATCCCATTGGGCAAAGCAGGTTTCAGCTGGCCTGTTTTCTGGCTTCCAGCCTCATGCTAGTCCTTGCATGCCTACTCCAGAGATGGCTATCACAGGCTCAGGTCTTTGCTTACGGCTTTGTTGCTGACCACATATGTGCACTAATAAGAGGCAGAGCAATCTTTTCTTCCCATTTGTAATGATTTGGTTATTTTGTAGCTATTTCAGAGTTAACTGGGTTTGGCACCAGAGACTAGAGACTCAAATGACAACCCCTTTAGACACTGGAGTTCATTTGAAAAGAGCCTTTTCAACAGATAGATGATTTGAGACAAAATAATTGCAAAAAAATTTGGAATTGAAATTAATGTTGTTGTTTCATTTTTGCTTTTGAAAGCTATCAACACCTGACACCTTCCTGTGAATGTTAGAAGATGGATGATGCTGGAGTAGGATTTTTTTTTTTTTCCTCTCTCTGGAAGCTTTAACAATATCCTCAACTTAAAAAAATAATTAGAGATCAGAAGAAGCAGCAACTTAGCTGCTTTCTGCCTCTGTCAAAGAAGATAGCAAGCAAATGAACAAACAAAAAAAACCGTCCAAAACCTTCAAATCTGAAGATGAGGGCAAACAAGGAAAACTTTCTGGGAGTCCCTTGAACATGTACATTTAGTCCTGAGCAATCAAAAGTGGAGAAAATGATGATTCATACCTTTGAAGGTGTACTATCTGGAAGGTTTGCAAAATGTGATCTTTTTTGCTTTGAAATCTGCAAAAGGATAAAGAAATTAAAATCTGTAACCTCAATGAGCATGATTTCTCAATTTCAACATGCTTTTTTTTTAATATTGGCATTGTGCATTTTTTCTTCAGTGCTTAGTCTTAGTACCCACATGGTAATTCTTCGGGTTTCTTTTGGTGTTTGTTTATCCAGTGTACGGTGAAGTACCTGGCTGTCTCTACCCTTATTTCTTTCTGCTCTGGTGGAGCCCAGACATAGGAGCAGCTACTGATTCTTGAATGTATTTTATGGAGAGGATGGTTGTGACAGGCATTATAACAAGGGGTAATAGCCAGAAACTGTGTTTGTGGAAGCTCAGGTTTGGCAGTAAGAAAAAATCCTGCCCCAGGGTGGTGCAGCCACCCAGAGATTTGGGGGATCTCTACCCTTGGAGGTTTCCAAAGACCCTTCCCATCAGTGTGTGTCATGCTGTGGCTCAGAGGGATGGGAGAAGGCAATGCAGGCCAGGACTATGCAGCACGATTTGCAGCCATGGAAACACATCCATCCTTGCAAGGCCCAGCTGTTGATGGCAAAATTATTGCATTCTGCCACCGATAAATTTCTCAGGCACTGCTGAACACTTCACAGTCTCCCTCTGTTCCCTGCACACACTGGAAGGCTTTCCCAAAACTGCACTCTTCCCTGAGCGGGTACTTTCTAGACAAATGGAGACAGTGACAGGAGTTCCTCTTCACCTCTGTTTTGCTAGGCTGCATGCACCAAGCTCTTCTTGTCTCCCTTGTGCAATGGCTTCCATTTCCATGCACAGCAGCAACTTGCTCTTTACTGGATGCCTCACGAGGGCTGTGAGCAATGTTACCTGTCTGTGTGCAGGGACTCTAAGAGGTGTATACAGAAAATAGCCAGCTTGATCCATTCACCCTTTTCATGTCTGCATTAGAAAGCGTGCATCTAGTATAGCCAGAATTCCCTTCCCTGCTTCCTCCAGGCATTGAACTCCCTTCCCTAAAGGGTTGTGCTTACCAGTAACTGAAAACACGGCCTTGCAATTTGTGCCACTGAACTCCCTCCTCTCCTTACAGTTTTTCTTATCACTCCAAACTTTGAAGTCATCATTCTGCTTTCCATCAGAGACGTTGCAGAAGCCTCCAACTTTGTATCATCAGTCGATCACAGCATTTTATGGGCCAAGATCAGTAATGACCAATAAGCTGTCTCGTGGCACTGGCTCAGACATTTTTCTTCTTCATCTTGGCATGTGTTTGCAGTGGCTCTGAAACTCGTCATTAGCCATGGAGCTTTACACTGTGGGGTGGGGGACAAAAGGGAGGAGTGGCAGGGGAGTTGCAGAGAGCTAGCACTGGCTCACGCCCTTGCCGGCTTGCTCCCTGTCTTGGGCAGGTAAAATGCAGGTGTGACACAAGCTCTATCAATGTGCAATGATGTGGGATGAAACACTGTCCATGCCACCCAAGCATGGGCACTGAGCTAGTCAGCCCCACAGCCCTTTGTCCCACGATAATTGAGTACAGAAGCTGAGAGCACCTGCAAATTTGGGTTGTCTCTGACACAGAGGACAGATAGAAGTAGCTGACATAAAAAACCCAGTTTTTCCACAAATGATCTGAGGAAGTCCAATCAGAACAGCATTACCCATTCAAGCTGAAACCAAATCTAGTTGCTGTTTGGCAGTTATTTCCAGCTACTAACATTCTTGCCAGGTAGCAGATGATTGGCATTCCACAAGGTTAATGGTCTCTGCTGTTCCCTGAACTGTCAGCCCCCTGGCATTAGTCCCTGGAAAATGGCCTCACATCCACTGAAGTGAGTTAAGTGAAATGAATAAGAAACCTTAGATCCCACTTGGGCACAGGTTTGAGAGCGATAAACTGAGGCAAGCCTAATGCCAGTTCCTTCTGCAGCACCAGAAATGCACGCAGTTCTTCTCAGAGAAATCCAGCTCCTCTCAATCCATGGACTTCAGAGCAGTTTGAGATCACAGATGGGACCAGCAATGGCATTGATGCTGCCTCTACATTTGTTGTCCCAAAAGTGGGACCCTTCACCCTGTGTGCAGTACGCCAATATACACACAAAGCAGAGGTATTGTCTTTATTGCATTTTTGCACAGGTATGGGTGCTAGGTGATAATTCCACAAAGCTAGCATGCCACTTAGCAGAGTCACAAGGATGATATACTCTTACAAATTCAAAGAAATTACTCATTACATTCTGATTGGTTCATTGCTTTACACACTTATCTTAGAGGTATACTCCTTCCTTACTTAACTACGCATGCTTGCAAACTGGGGCGTGCAGTCTTTTTGATTCTGAATTGAGTCAGTGGTCGCGATCTCCCCCTACCGCCCTTAACCTTTTTCCTAGTTACCCTAGATCTTTGTTAACTTCATACTTCTCCAGCATTCGTCCAGCTTTCAGCACCTTCTGGGCTTGATGTTCCCCTTTTATCAGTCTGTTTGTTAACTTCTCTTCAAGGGCATAGTTGTTAGTAAGCATGCATTGTTTACGCAAAGTAGTCAGGCCTAAAATTAAACAATGTCACTATGATCAGCATTTCTTCCCTGTATCATTACAACATAACCATTACTATACCCTAAATATTTCTGCCTGATATCACATTCACTGCTCTGTGGTGTCATAGCCATTCATAGTTAGAGTAAGCTGGAAAGATGTGTTCACATATCAAGGAAGAGGAAATTCAACTTCTCTTCATCTTTCCCCACCCGTGGCTATGATGATCTTTTGTCCATGAGTTAAAGGAATAAAATGCAGTAGAAAGGTCATTCTGATCTCTTTTTTTTAAAAGAAATTTTCTGTTGAAAGGTAGGCTAGCAAAGAGTCAAAGCAGTGATGTTAAAGCTCAGAGCTCTGAGCCCCAGGTGAGGTTACAGGGCTATAGTGGCAGTCATGTACTGATTTCTGCAAAAGCGATTAGTTTGTGAGCAGACAGGATTGGACCGTTGCTTCAGAGTGCTCTTCTCCCATATTTGCCGAAAGGTCTGGTGGCTGCTTGGAGAAATCATGTGGGCAGCAACATCCCTGTGACCAGGACTTCCCTGGGGCAGGGCAGGACATCTTCCTCTGCACCGCCACTCCGTTTCCTGCTGCACAGGGGAATTTTGGAGTGGCAGTGCCCAATACTTCAAAATCTGCAATGACATACACCACTTTTTGCCTTCTACGTAAGACGGGTACCTTGGCCAGCCAAGGCAAATCAAATTTTGTTCTGCTCTGTTGTAACAAAGAGAAGGCTAAAATTCTAAGGCCAAGCTGATGGGCTTGGCTGCAAACCACTTGGAATTTCCAGGAGCTTGTAGCTATTGTGAGCAGATACTCTGTTCTCCCATTGCTCGTCTTGCTGTGCAACATTGGCCATTTTTTCATCTTGCTTGCTTTCCAGAATTATGACAACATGTGGGACATTAAAGCTGAGCTTGAAATTGATGCACTTCAGAGGGCTTTCTAGGACTTGCATAACATAAGGGGAAATTTTTGAAATTGAATTTTGCTTAATTTCCATATTAGAGGGGCTGTTTTCCCCAGTCTTTTAAAGTGAAATTGCAGGATTTCAGTGTGAATTGTGTAATAACTATTAAAAAAAAAGGTCAGCTCTTTTTTAATGGAGTATTGGATTTACAACAGCATGGCGGGACATATTCCAAAATGTGTTACTTGGGGGAACGAGGAATTCTCTCTCTCTCTCTCTCTCTCTCTTTTTGTTTTGTTTTGTTTCTGAAAATCTTGAACAGTATGACCACAAGGGAGTTGTGGATCGATTTGCTCATGTTCCCATTCTTCTCTCTGATTGTGACATTTTGTTCAGATTGTAATTATCATTATTTGCCATCTTCCTGATACCTTTGGCAAAACTGATGTATGGTGTCAGTTTGGGGGCTGGGCTTGTAGACACCTGGGTGGTGGAGGAAGACAACCACAAGCTCTTGAGACACTCAAGTAACATTGCCAAATGGAAACATCCTGGGCTTTGCCTGAAATGAACCTTATGCAAGCCAAGACAGTTTCAAAAGGAGTTACACTCATAGTGAACCAAGTATGTGCCCATGTGCTGTTTCAGACTGGTGTGGTGGAGACTGGAGGGGAACATCCTTAGGAAATCAAGCTCCTTCAAAAAGAGAGGCTCATACCTTCTGAGTCTATGAAACCCTGCTGCCATTCTTGGTTTTTTAGACCAGGATTTAAATTTAAAAAAAAAAAAAAAAAAAGGTGCTTGGGGC
>Ga0065711_1027483_pt1 | contig 48952 bp, 27 predicted proteins | sample Hoacrofraction12_FD_59098 | JGI IMG/M metagenome (GOLD analysis project Ga0065711, IMG submission 59098) | Hoatzin crop microbial communities from Cojedes, Venezuela - Epithelial fraction 12 v2 (version 2) | ecosystem: Host-associated > Birds > Digestive system > Esophagus > Crop | place... | reverse complement strand
AAAAAAAAAAAAAAAAAAAAAAAAAAAAGAGAAAGAAAGAGAGAGTAAGTGAAGAAGAAGAAAGCATGTGAGTGAGCACTCTGAAGCAGCTGAGGATACAGTTACCGAGTATTAGGGGATCAGCCTGATGAAAGGGTTCATTGTGGGATCCCAGGACTTCAGGAGATCAGAGGAACCTTGGGGACATTTTTAGATCCTGGATTCCAAGATGCCATTCCTGCTGAAACCTGAGGATGATCCTAAATACTCAGATAGACCCAGGGATAAGGTTGCTACATAGCCTGTCTACAGTGATTTCTTAGCGAAAATCCATTAATGAGCAACTAGTTCACCTAACCAAAGAGCAACAACCTATACTTAGTAATAACATGACTAAGACGTTGACCTACTTGAGCAATCAACTAAATTATGCCAGGAGAAGCCAAAGAATCTTAAGCTCTTAAATTTCTCTTCTCACCATTTCATTCACCTGTTGCTTGTAAGATGACTGGGCAAGCACTGGTTTGCCTCATGCTGAAGCCCTGCTCCCACTAAAATCCATGACAAAACTCCTGTTGACTCATAAGACCATGACTTCTCCATCAAATTTAAACAACATATTTTTATTTACTAACTCACTTATTGCACTGTCCTTCTCTTTCCTCTGAGGAGGGAAGACGTCTTAAAAAAAGGCTCTTCTGTCTCTGCTGCTTAATCACAACATCTCTGCTGCAATAAGTCTGAAAGTACTTGTGTAGCGTTGAAACTCGATTGCCTTGTTTGCGCTAATGGGCAAAAATGACCTTGAACTAGCAGTTCATTTACACGAAACACTTCCAAGTGAACACATTTCAGGTTTCTACCCTGTGCCTGTGTTTTGGTCAGAAGGGGCAGTTACAGTCCAGACCATTGAGGCAAACCAGGTATTAGTATAACTCTCAGAGAAAAATCATAGTGACTATTTCTCCAGTGGCTGGCTGATAAGAGAAAATAGAGACATCCTTTCCCACAGAGATCACACATGCCAGCATAAAGAAATATGTGGGGAGAATGTTTACAGAGGTGCTGATAGATTTGGTGATGATTTATTCTAGGACCACACAACAATCAGAAGAGTAGCAAGACAACCCTACCATGGGCCACCTAGCAACAAAGCCAGATCTTCTGCATAAGGAAGGTTGCATCTTGAAGGTCTATGAGGAATATGGTGCTGCAGACTCAGCTCTACAGGACAGTGAGCCATCCAACCTCACGCCTGTCAAGCACTTCCAAGCACACGTAAGCAAGATGTTTTACTATCTTTCTATGTATCTGTAATAACACTGCTGAATCAAAATTACAGTAGTCAACACACACAGACATACTAGCAGGAAAGGAAACACTGAACAAAAGAGAATGCACAGCACACTAAGGACCACCTTTTGGTCCTTCTACAGGTGCAATAGGGTATCCTCCAAAGGACAGGCAGATGGGCTGCTTCGTAAAAACTACAAATGATCATTTCTATCTACCAGTCCAATCTGCATATATTAAAATGCTTGTCAGGACTATAAAATCCCAAATACTTTGGTTTCTTTGGTTTTTTTATGTGGGACCTTTTTGATAGCCATATCACAAATATCTGTAAATACAAAATACGTTTAACCACTGTCCTTATTTACTTAGCTCAAGTACTAACAAGGTATTTATAGGGCACGAAAAAAAGCAGTAAACGCCAGTTGACGATTATTTCAGCTATAACTGGCAACAGAAATGCATATCATATATGCACACACACACATCTCAAGTTTGCATCTAAGAGTATATTGTAGTTTCTCTGTAAGATGTCGCCCTGTGTAGCTTATGTTTTTAAGTTGTATTTCAGCAATTTATTTACAACAAACTTTTTCTTTAAACTAAAATGATCTATCAATTTCTGTGCCACAGTTAATACAAGAAAAGTAACAGGAACTAATATGGTCTATCTAAAGAAAATACCTAAATATTTCTCAGGGAATTGATATACATTTCCCCAATGAACAGCTGAGCCGATATATAGGAACCATGCTTCCTTTCGGGCTGGATACTAAGCCCAAATATACTTAGACACAGTTCTGGGTTTGGGTTTTTTTTTTTGTCATCTTGGCTTTAACAAAACAAAGCAAACTTTTGTTTCATTAAAGCCAAGATGAGGGGGAGAGGATCAAGTAAAACATGTGCAGCAAGTTGGAGAATACATGCTACCACATAGCCTAGCACAGAAAAGCAATAATCATTCAAGAGGGAAATCGCTATGGACTCCACCACTAAGGAAACTTATACCATGAGGGTCTGCTTTTATACTTTTAAAGGGGATAAGCACATTGCAACATGTACATTGCCATCTCATGCTCTTTCAATTACGGGGAACTGAATTGCTTGATTTCCTGCAAGTTCAGAAAGTTGTTGTGTAGCTACAGATAAATAGAAGTTTAAATAAATACACTTCTGAGTCATCAATCAACCTCTCATTTACTCATTTAGTGGGAGGGTGAATGTCTTTTATGAGAGTCTGGTGGAGCACCATGGAGGTTAAGAACTTGCTCAATTTGTTTGCTCGCTGCTCCACAGCACTCTTCACTTCCCAGCTCAGCGAAGGGAGGGGGATTCCTGCCCTGAGCGAGGAGGGAGCCTGCCAGCTTCCTCACATGGCTCTGCTAATGGAGCTCCGTTTGACCTCCCGCATCCCTGCTCTCACTGACTCAGCGTGGCAACTGCCAATCACGCCAAATTGTGGAGTGGGTTTGCAACAGTCCATATTATCGGAAAAATTTCAAATAGCAGGTGGAGAGATTTCTTCGTCAGAAAAGTGAGCTGTTCTGGTTCTGTTAGGAACTGAAGTGATATAACATGCCTCCCTATAAACTGAAACACCCAGGAAGCAATCAAACACTCAGGGCCAGATTCTCATCTCCCTAAAATGAACCACTTTCCCTAAAATGAACCACTTTCCCTAAAATGAACAGACTTACTGAAGCTAGCAACACATTTTATGGAATACAGTGAGAGCAAGTGTATATCTGAGCACGCGAATCCTCCTTTGAATTTAGGAATTCGTACTGACTTTGCACATAGGCAGAAGGCGGCTGCTTACCACTTACATCAGGTCTCAGCAGCTCAAATCCAGTAATGCAAAACAAATGTCATGACCATAATCTACTTCTTATGAACGAGAATTTTCAGAAAAGATTAAGGGAAAAAAGGCACCCATCTGTTAGGTTCAGGCTTCTCTGTGTCTTGAAAGAGTCGACAGAAGAAATAAAATGATGAACTGAAGGGAAAAGAAAGCACAGAGAGTAAGGTGAAGCCTTCCTTCAGTGCTGCTTGGCATAGCTCCTTTGAAATCAGAGCAGCAGTGCTGCTGCACAGTACTCGAAAGGGCCACAGCGTGACGAACAGAGAAATAAATAAACAGTGATGGTTAGATTGATATCTTGAGCTACTAGAGATGCTTCCGTGACTTTTTCACTGACCAAAAGACAAGATTATAGTCTTAAACTGTAACAGTCTTAAAAGATGTTGAAGATTGGAAACAACCACAACAAAAACTTTTCTTGTCATTATCCACAATTTCAACGTTCCTTGACCAGTAGGGCACCACAGAACGTCTACCTACAACACCTGGATGTGTAAAAAATAGCTACAAATGCCATTAGTTACAAATGAGTAGCTAAACTTGGGCAAGTGATACCTAAACCATTCAGCATCTACCTATACTCTACTGTATTGTACTGCATCCTTTTGCCCAGACAAAATTAATACAAAAATGCCAAGAAGTTAGTAAATCACCAAAAAATAAAATGGACTACTATACCTAAGGGATCATCCTACAATTCCAATATGTTAATTGTTTGTAGTATCACCCAGCTCTGTAAAACATTGCTCTGTAAAAGTACTAGGTACAGAAATTACGTGAAGCAAGGGGAAAGTTTGTTCTTATCCATAAGCCCTGTACCAGAGTCAAGATTCAACTTTTACGTCTAGAAGAGTCATTTGAAGTCTCTGTCTCAACCCCTGGTCTTGAATTCCTTTGGCAAACCTGTTTAGAGCACAAGCTAACCAAGGGAGAAGTGTGGTGCTGCCGAGCAGATTATAGCCTCAGATATAAGACTTTTATATACCAAAATAACCTAGAGATATACTAAAATGTCAACCAAAAAAAAAGACAAATTATCAGACCCTGTTTTGAAGATCTTTCAAAATATAATTTATTTTTGGTTTTGTATACTAAATACGAAATATTAATATATTTAGCAATTGCATTTATCCTTTTTCCAGTATAAAATGATTAGTACTTTGTTTTCAAAATGCACAAAAAATGTATGTGAAATGTTAATTGGGAAAATGTATGAACATAATGGTCTTGATTACTTCGAATTTTCTTAATGATCTCTAAAGGAAATTTGGAGATTTGGGGATCATCGAGTTTTTAAGGAACACATACCACTCCATTTTCTGTAACAGATTTGTGATTTTTCAAGTAGGCAAGTGAAATGAACTTCTAGATCCCACTTAAAATATATCCTAACACCTTCTCTCAATCAACAGTTTTGATTTTTGAAAAGGATAATGGACTTCTAATACTACATGGAGCCTATTCACTGATGTAACTCAGCCATACATCTGGGAGCTCTGAGAGTTACCTTCTATATATTTTTAACAGGTATTTTTGGCATCCTTTATTTCAGACTGTATTATGAGGCAGAAATATCTTCAAATGGAGTTTCTCTGAATAGTGAACTATCTGAAAAACTTCTCATCAAAAATTTTAAACTACATTTAATTGACAGAGAAAATTGAAAAAACCCTTGGTGTGCCTGTCTGGATAAAAATCTGGAGGACAAAACAGTATAGTTCCTATCTAATACAGATTGCCCTGAGTTCCCTGAAGATTTCAGACTGTTTGACATGTAATTGCATTCCCATGCACACTAGAATGAATACAATGCCAAATTGGTTCTGTCAAACAAATCTGACGTGACATACTCAGAAGTGAGGTCAGAGAGCTTCCTGGCTACAACATTTTAATTGAAATATCCACTGCATTTAAGACAGTGCAGAACAGCTGAATCATTACAGAAGAGCCTACTGGAGCATCTATCCTGCAAAAAGCACAAGGAGCTGTACCGTGTGCTCACGTTACCAACCTCAATGTCTGAAAACATGGAATTAAAAGTAAATATTTAATCTGAGTGAAATATATACTTCAAATTTATATAAGGAACACCATAATTAGGACCACAGGGAAAAAAAGTATAGAATTTAATAAACCTAAGTGATAACGCACAGATTATATTTAGAAATAATACCAAAAACAATGGAAGAACTAAAACAAAGAGTAACAGGTCACCAGGTTTTAGAACTGAATTCTTGGTCCCACTGAGGTCAGTAGCAAAATTTTCATTAACTTTAACAGGGTAAAGATTTCACCCAATATTAATGAAAGGAAGCACAGCAAGTACCATTTATAAAGACCTCTAATTTCTTGCACTTGCTCATGTCTAAGTCTTCTTTGACGTCTAAAAGTTAGATGTGAAAATATATGAGTTGATTTAAAAATTTTTTTGTACAATGAATGTCACTTTGGTTTTCAATCAGTTTCTGCCACCTATTACAAGATATTCCTTGTATTTTTAGCCTAATTTCCAAGTTGAAAATTGAGGCTGGGGCATTAGGTGATCCTATGGGTGAAATTAAAAAAAAAAAAAAAAAGATGGGGGAAGCAATACCTGTTTTGGTCAGTGAAATGTGTGACGTGACCTGCCACCGGGATTTTTCTTCCTGAGGAGTTGAAGGAGAAATTTTCACTCTTTGATGTCCAAGAAGTCAGCAGATAAATAAAGGAGAGAGCAAACACGGAGACTGAGGCAGATAGCAAATGTCCTGGCTGTGTGCTCAGCCTGGCCTTCTTACAGTTTCCAGTATTTACAGGAATTGCTGCCATCATTCTTTTAATCCTTAGCCCTTACCTAGAAGCAGCTGGAGTTAATACTGAGTGCTTAGTTTTAGCTCCTCTAGTATTTTCTGTAGTCTGGTGTAGTCTTTTCCGACCACAATTTTAAACTCCAAAGATACATCTTTATTGTTGAGTTAATTCACATGAGTTAGTGTAGATCAGGGTGCAGGCAGACACATGTGACATAAACCTTGAACAGCACAAGGCAACCAGATGACCACACAAATACCTCAAATTTGTGTGGAGATTATAAACATGTTAGGATCTGCTGAGCTTTATCCTGGGCTTGGGTTGAAAACTCCTCAGCACTCAAATGAAGGGATATTTGCATGATTTTTGATGTGAATAGGTCTTTAGCAATCGACAGTGCTTGAGTTGTAACTTGAGTTAGCTCTGACTAACTTAACTCTAACTTCTATTTGAGTAAAATAAGCTTTAAGTCCACTGATACCACACATTATTTGCAAAGAGGCTATGATGAGAAAAGGAAGGCAGGTGTGGGCTCTTCCCTCTGTCAGATTGAGGGCTGGAGGTACTCCTCCTTCTGTCCCACCTGGGTCCAGAAGACATACCTACCCACTCTGTTGCTTTCCAATTGAAAGAGAAATACTCGTGTGCAATGGGATGGATGTCATGAGCTATAGTGCTCGTTTACAACCAAAATTTACTTTCCCTCATTATTGTCATTGTTCGGCTCGGTAGCTTAATTTGAAATCTGGAGCTTCTGATCATAAAAGCACTGAAGTATAGAACTTACTGTCAGATCTCTTACACTGCGGGACAGACACACTCCACATCACATGAGGGATCTGGCTGTCGCCATGCCGTAGCTCTCTTCTGATTCATCTGTCTTAGTTGCCTCCAGTGGAAACTGGGAAGCAAGTGGAGGAAGAGGGGAGGGAGGGAAAATGGTTGTGTGCTGTGCTACAGGTGCCATGCTAACACAGAATATTGATGCAACTGGAGCACAGACATGAACCTGACAGCTGGATAATTCACCCAGCAGCTTTGAGAGTCTCATAGAACCATAAAACCAGTCGCAATTTAATTTTTTGTTAGCAGGAAATGCCAATTTGTGGACAGCTAAGTGTAGCACATAACTGTGTTGATTTTGAGAACATTTTGTTTTGATGCTTTCTGGGAATGCATAGTTTTGACCATCCATTTTCAAACCCAATTTTCATCTTAACTTCTTCTATTTTATTTGGTACAACATGTGACAGAATAAAAAAATTAGGAAAAAACATTGTGCACAAGCCTCTTCCTACCCAGCTCTCCTTCTGAATTTTCATTTCTTTAGCTTCCCACAATTTCTTGCATTGATTCCCTCTGGGCATTTATGGGGGAAAAGACAAAAACAAGCTCAAAAACATTGGATCCGTATATATTTGGTTATAAAGACAACCAGTTCCCATCCATCTCCTCTTACGACGAAATCGCAGGGATACTATTGCATTAAACAGACTCTCACATCATTTTTCAATTTTCTCTAACACAGTTTTCAGTCTAGTTCCTTGCTTGGAGCACGTCACACATCGTCAAGCCCTGTGCCACGCACCTGAGATTTTGCAGGCTTTGCAACTCTGTAGGTTTCACTTCTTTTTGACATCCTAGCAACCCTTGCTGATGGTGACAGGAAAGGCCAGCGGGGAACATGAAAAGCAGCTGGGATCACGCTGGAGTGAGGAAACAGTGAAGGCTTGCCCAGGCTCACGGATTTTAGTTTCGTATTGAGGCCAGCCTTTCATCAATTCGTGGCTGTAATTTTCTACAGAACATATGCATTTTTACTCAGGCTTTTATTGGTAGGTCTTTGGTATTTAAAGTCCTCCCTGCTTTTGGTCTCTGGTAAGGAGGGAACAGGCCAAGAGAAAAGAAAGCTGACCTGCTGCACCAGATACTTTGGTATGTTGCTGCAGATAGACCGGCAGGACTGGTGCCACTGGCATAAGGAGCCACCCTTATTTAGTATCCAGTCTACCATATCATTTAGAGAGTAATTTGAGCTCCTTGGGTTTTGCTTCTTCGAGACACCTGCCCCTGGTCCTGCAGGACTCAAATGTCAGCAAGTGAGGCCAGAGGATAAATGCCTTCCCAGTCTCTCTGTTTGGCGAGCTATTCTTCAACTCCCTTCTTGCTTTCCAGGTCATAGACGTATGTTCCTTGAATCCAGGAGTGTCTCAGACAAAGGAAAATATACAATAAAAGGCTGCAAGTTGGAAGGACAAGTATCCTCCGGGGTCTCAATAAGGAATTGTACAGCAAACGCTGAAGAAAAGCTAGAATGATGCTAGCAGCAGTGTTACCTCTCACAGACCACTGCAAACCAAAGCTGTGTCATGGGGAATAAGTGTGCAATTAATACAGCCTGAACCGCTCCAGGAAATAACACACAAAAAATCAAAACCTTTCCCTGCACCTTGGACTTAGAGAAATGAACAGAGTGAAAGTATGAAGTAACGGAGCTGGCAGTGTTCAGTAAAAGGAAAGACTCATTCGAAGGGAGTGGGTGATCTGAAAGTCAGAGAGAAAGAAATGAAGCTCAAGTCCTTTACAGAAGCAGTGCAAGTCTAGATCAGTCACTGCTAACCCCACGAAGCAGAATGGCTCAGCAACAACAGAGCAAGGAAGGCAGGATCTCTGACCTGCTGCAATGGGGCAAGCACTTTTTCTATCTTTCTGTTCAAAAGAAATATAATCCTACTTAAAGCTGGTGAATAAATTCTGCTGATTCATAGAGAGACATTTGCTAATTCCACCAGTATGAAAGGAGAGCTGCAGACAGAAATATTGCAAAGGAGGCTGACAGTTACTCCAGGCTTTTAAAACTCTGTCCCACAAGCAACGTGCATTCTTACAACAGGTTCTTAAGAAGGACATCTAAAATGTGCAGGGAAGCATGGGAATTAGCTCAGAGGTGGAGAAGCATGTGTGGATTTCCTCATGGGCTTATAGCTGAGAGGGGCAGGAGCATCCCGTGAAAGAGGGCAAATAATTCCACTCTGTCCAATGCAACAGGGACTCATCAGTAGGGTAGACTACAGCCACTATTCCCAAACTGCCTTTTCCAACAGACTAAAAGCTGTTTTACTACTCTGGCATGAAATGAAATATGTAAATAGAAAATATGTAATAGGCTCAGAAGTATATCAGACCAGAATTAAAGGGAAAAGTATGCTCTGATCCTGGATATGAATTAGTGCTCCTGAGTAATATTACAGAAATTCTGAGTCATCAAACTTCTGGATAGTGCAAAGCTCTGATGAAACTACATTCTCCATGACTGCTCAACAAGAATAAAGTGAAAATACATCATCAGAAAATGAAACAGACCTTTCCCTTGAGAAAACATTTTCTCTAGGTGGACTTTCGGTTGTGAAAATCCTATAGAGTGTAATTTGGCATGAACACTAATACTGTCCTGCTTGGAACACTAAATAAGAATTTACTTATGTTTTTGTGCACCATTACATCCTGAGAATTACCTGAACAAAATCTATCGGTTTGGATCAATATTCTACTTTGCATCCATGGGCATCAACCGTACTGCTCATAAGAGCTGCAGTTTCTGGCTACCTGTGCTCCTGTTGATTTACTTTCTTAGTAAACTACATCTCCCCCAGTTCATTAATGTTTTAGTAGATGTGTTGCTCCATACTCTGTGATGACTTTCAACATGCAGACACTTCCTACAGATTCAAGATGATCTCTGCCCTCCATCTCTCCACACTATAAAGAAAGAGGCGGTGTGGAAATTATTCAGTAAGCTCCTATATCCTTCCAAAAATCCTACACATGGAATAAATTACTGCAGAGGAAAGGCACTATGTGCCCCAAAGACAGTCTATATTCTGACACTATGAAAATGCTTTTGAATAGCTCATTCCAGCAAATAGGAAAACACGCATTAATACAAGACATCTCCTGCCATCAGGTGGGACAACCTGTTAGAGGCACAGACTGTCAACAGGCTATTTTGTCTCTTTCTTTCTGCTAGCCTGCCCAGGAACTTTGGTGTTCCTCTTTAGTTTCCTTTTTTCAGTGCTTTCTACACCAGAAATACATTTCTAAATGATTCCTCTGTGTGGTCTTCATTCCAAAACCATTCTGTTCTCCCCTCGTTACTTTAGATGGTAGTTTCAATTCCTATTTCTTCCTACTCCAGATATCTATCCCTCATCCTTAAGCACAGCTATTCTTGTGCTTCTTCCCAACTACCGTTCTTGTCTGTGTTCCTTGCCTAGACTGGAGGCCACCAAGCTCGCCCATTAGATGAGTTGGTTTTCCCATTAATTTTACCCTGTCTCAAATAAGATTCATAGACTACTTTTCTGTAGTCTGAGATAGCCATCTTTGCAGGGAAAGATATTGTTTCAGTTTATATTGTATTATTATATGAGTTACCAGTAATGGCAAGCAAATATCAAGGACTTTGACTTCTTTCCAGCTTACATAGCCTTTGCTTAGAGGAGAGCTCACTCAACACAGTGAGAGAAATTACCTAAGGCCCCTACATATCCCTCCAATAGTAGATTTTGTGTATAAGAAGGGGTAAGTGTGACTAATAGTGGATGCACTGTTAAATGCCAGCATCATGAATGTAATCAAAAGTCCCTTTGGAGTCTTTTTGGGGGTAGCAATAAGTACACAGCAGATGTTAGCAGCTTTCACTATACTCAGATTTTCTGTCATAACTGTAGACCGCTGGGTACAGAGTTTGAGTCTACAGACAGGCTTGCTTTTCTTAGTCCACCCTTGCCAACCATTTGGAAGTAACTGGCAGATGCCACCTGAGATCCACACCCACACCTTCATAACTCCTCACTGATGCCTTTGTTTCCTGTCACACATTTGGCACAGGTAGAGAAGAAACTTCAAATTGTTTTCTTTAGGGAATTTGCCCATTTGTCTGACTGGCAAATTTCAGATGGCCTCCATCACCCTTAAGTGAGTTCCTCTCCTCTTGCTGTGATTAGGACAGCTGTTGTGCTATAGTTGTAGCCCTGCATCTGGATGTACCTGTTCAGGAAATACCGTAAGTGGAAGGAAATATTCTGCACATAGCACAAAATAATTCCCATATTGTCCTTCCTAGGAGAGACACATTTCAGGCAGCACCACCAACATCCTTTACACTGCCAGTGCGGTGTAACAGAGCTCTCTGTAAACAGGATCCCGCTTCTACACTTCCATGAAAACAACATCATCTTAACTCCTTTCTGTTTGACCCTCAGAGCTACCCATCCCCTGAGTTTATCCCATTATTCCTTCACACCAGTCCTTGTGTTTAAGTCCTCATCTTGATTCATTCTATCATTGCTTCCCTTTCCTTCCTTCAGATTCTTTTTTATAACACATTATCTACACAAAGAACCTCTTTTCCACTAAGATTTCTGAAATTCCAGTTGTATATTGACTGCTTTGGCTGTAAGAATACCTGCTAAAACATGTACCACACAAGTATAATGCTGATGAGCATCTCTCTTTGTGAGGCATGCAATAAGCTATCCACTCCCCTCAGATCAGCTGTTCAGATTCGGGCTGCATGCTCAGGGCAGCCTTACCCACACGAATGCACTGCATCATCGAGATGGTTTTGGAAAACTAATAATCATTACATCAGCAGTCACCTCTTTTCTTTTCCTACACTTTTAACTGACCTGAAGTCACATGATACTCTAACTAATGAAGACTTCTGCGTACATCATGTATCGGCATGCAGATATAAGATCTCACCACCAGCACAAATGAAACCATAAATCTGTTCACCTAACACAACTGAAAAAAATCAGAGTAAAAGTTGGAAACATCTTTACAAATGATTCGTAACATTACACAGCTCCTCTGTAGTATTGGAGAGCTTATATGGTACAAATTTTCTCTGTCAGACTCCAGAAAAAGAGATGTTTTTTCTTGCACTAAGCAGCAGCAGGGAAGTGACTCATGGCAAAACAAACAAATGAAATGGAGATCAGAAGCAAAATAGCCATTCAGAAAATCAGGGCAAAGAAAGTAAATTTTTAAAAGGTTACACTATTTATTGATCAGCACCATCATTCTACCTCAGTCTCTTGTCTCTTACTGCTTAGTAAATGGTTGACCATGAATGAGCCAGTAGGCAGCAGCACTCTTATTCCTGCTTGCACGACTGTCACTTCCAGGTAAATGGAAGGGACAAAGAGCTGGGCACAGATATTTGTGCTATCGGTACCGCCAAAAGATTTACAAAAGCTGGTTACCAAGCAACTGTTTATGACAAAAATCTAAATAGCATCCTCTTGGTAGTCAGATTTGAGAAGAGAAGAGTCAGCCCTCGCTGCTGTTGTCAGGTCACTCAGGAAATAGCGTGTCTCCCACCGCAAGCATGACTGGTGTCGTAAATGGGTTCTTATTGACTGCCCTTTACTTTCTGAAGTTTCCCACTTTTAAGCCGTAAATTGTATATATTTAGAAGGTAACTCTTACAAAGCATGGATCACAGAGCGTTAAATGACTAAGTGGGCTTCTGGATCTCTGTTACTTTGATATTTATTTAATGGACTGGACACTCACGCACAATGGTGGTAAGTGCTGGTTATGGAGCTGAGAGAGAAAGAGTGCTCCAGTTGGGCCAGTAAAAAGCAAAAAGGGGCAATCCTATAATGCTTCTGTGAGCAGCACTCCTCATACCAGTGCTTTATCATATTTCTTTTTCTTCCCCAGATAATTTTATTATAAACAGAGCATTTCTATTTTGGAGACTGTATTTTTTTCCTTTTGTTAATTTCCAATAATAGAACACAATAGATACATATACGGATATGTATACATATATTATGTCTCCATATGTAGGCTTCAGGTTTTAAGAATACCACTGAGGGCAGAGTTCAGGCCACAGTATGAAGGACAGCATATTGTCCTCTCTTGCCAACAACTAACAGCAGCAGCAAAATTACATTAATCCCACAGTCCATGAATCCTCAGACCATCCAACTAGATGTGCTGTTTCCGGGTCTTATTTGTCTTCTGACCTTGCCACACGCAGAGTCTCTGGCAACATGTACGTGGGGAACATGGAAAGGAGACGGACATGAAGGCTTCCCAAGGTCTGCCACCACCGCTAGCAGTGACTGTCCAAAGAAACAGGTCTCAAACTTTTTTTTTTTTGTTATGAGGAGGATGTAACCTCAGGGATGCAAAATTCACTTTAGAAGCTTTCTTACAAAACTGACTAGACAGATCTGTGTGTTTTCAGATGCTTTGTGAGCGCTTTTTTCACCCCCTCCTTCATTTCACCTTATTTAAAATTAACTTACATTCTCACCTATACTTAAGCAGAAACTGTTGCCATGGTAACCCTGTAGGTCTTCTAAATCCAGCACATGATGTAAGCAACACAAATGATTCCCTATAGAAAGGGATACTGGCACCAGACGCAGCCAGTTCTGCAAGGATTTCATCTATGGGAAGCAGAGGTAGGAGCAGCCACTGCCACTGCCCTCGGGAGGCACCGGGGCTCTTGGCCGGGAGGCACCTCTCGTCCTTTGCCGTCCTCAGACATGCGAGGAGCTAAAAACTGAGAGACTGAGGCTCTGTAATGAGCTGGGAGAAAGGTGCCCTCACAGCTGACCCTGGCACTGCTGCATCTGAAAATCTCAACAGAAGCACAAGCCCAGTTAACTTAGTGGCAGCTGGTGGTGAAAGAGGGAGCACGGTTCACATCATCTTCGTCTACTTCTGCATTTATTGCTCTTTTTGCCCAGCCACCCTGCTTTCAGATGCCTGGCCCCATCAGGTTACTCACACACCAGCAACATCCCGCTGCCAGCTTGCTGGGCTGCCGTGGGCAGTGGTACCTGCCTCATGGGGCAGGCAGCCAAGGCGGCATCATCCTAACTTGCACAGAGATGGTTGCATCCACGTCCAGAGACACCACCAGGCTGAAGCAGTCCTTGCCATCATCACCCATCATCCCATGATTTTGATGCTTGTGGGGCATACCAGATTGCCAGCCCTCTTGGCTAAAATACCCACGTGACCCAGACGAGAGCTGTAGCACTTGTCCACTCAGTTTCTACACTCCCTCTGACCCTGCCTGTACATCTTAGCTCTGAAATGCAGAGTAAAAGTAGGTTCAGTCTCCGCAATTCCTCCACCATTTTATTCTTTACTCAGCTGATTAGTGCTTTCATGTAATGAACAACTACTCATACGACTGGAGTGAGACCACTAAGTCATTTCCCACAGACTGCTTAGCTGCTGTCAGAACAGTAACAATTATTGATTTGGGCCGGAGTCAAACCAAAGAGCCCATTCCTTCACACATTGCCCAATGCATCTGCTGAAAATTATTCCACATGGCACACACATAGACAGAAATCCTCTTTAAAACACTTATTTCCTTCCCATCTATGTGACTTGCCTATGTATTCCCAGGCTTTCCAGGATTTTAATTCTCCTCCCTGACTATCTGAATTCCAAGTTTTGTGGAAATTCTGAGTGCTGATAAATGCATACAAAGTGTTGATTTAACAATGGAAACAATATTAGATCTGAAAAAAGGGAATTTAAAGAATAGATACTATCCTGTCATTATTGTACAAAACAAGGCAAGGTTTTACAGGTGATAAGGCCAGAACACAGACTGTATTTTTCTGTCCTTTCTCTCTTCATATTGAGAAATTGTAGACTGCTGCATCAACAATCCCAGAGTTTACAGCAGGGCTCTTTACGACAAGGGTGTCAGAATTTAGCACAGGAATTCAGGGAGGGCAGGAGCTATTTTTGTAAAACTATCATTTGATCTCCTTGGACTATCTTTATCACAGAGTATGGTGAGGATACATATAGCAACATATAGCCTTTTTTGCTAAGAGCTCCCCTGCTTCCTATGTTGAAAATTTGCTGGCAGTTTTGCCTAGGCAAAGAATAGAGGAATGGGCTAAATAAAGCACTTTTTAACTGACTTTTAAATAAATTAATAAAATAAACAAGAACAACAACAGCTACAAAACACCCATGGGACAATCAATCAATTTGCCTACCAGGTGCCGACTTACCAGCTTCTGCAGCTCTCACTTCTATTGCAGTTGCATCCTCCAGATATTTTAAAATCCATGCAGATGCACCATTGGACCAGATATTCTCCTACTTGTGATCTTTAGAGATTTCACCTCTGTGGAAGCTCAGAAGACTTCTTGCTTCTGCTCACCCTCTGTTAGCTTGGCACATTAAGTCACACCAGGGCTATATTTTTCACTTTTAATTTTCTGGTATTTTAACATTTTTATCTTATAAAACAATTAGTGACTACGTGCAATAATTAATGGTCTTTTTCTTAGTGCCAAAGTTTATTCTTAATATTCCTACCTCCTTATCCACACGTGAACCTCCAATCTGCTAAGCAGAATTCTGCTGCTGGCTGAACTTCATTGGTAGCTTTTAATTAGACACGGTGACTTTTGAAATTGGTCTTACTGTGTGCTGAAGCAGGCAGTCATGGGCACAGTCAGACACATAGTTTACAGTTCTTCGCTGTCCCAAACCTTACATAATTTCATTAAAACCAGCGGAAATTTAATAAATATTGTACCAAATCAGACTACCATACCTTTCCAACTGCTTTATCCTGGTGTGAGTGACTGCATAATACACCAGTCAATGGGAAATCAGCTTTACATTTCTATCATTTAAGAGAAGATTTAAGCAGTCCCCTGGGCTTCTGTTGAAGTGGCCCACATAGGAGTACGGAAGGATAATGAAACTTTCTGCCTGTGATCCAGAGGTCACCAATAATTTCTTTTGTTTTTTTCTTCAGCCATCTGCACTGACATCCTCTATCCAGAAACTTCAGAAGCCATCAGAAAAAGATAACTTATGGCTAGAGACAGTTCTGCTATCAGTGGAGAACCTGGAGTAGAAGAGAAGGTCGTGGGATACTGCCAAGTATGTTCAAGCTGTACTCAATAATCCTGTGACACTAACGTCATCCTGTGCCCTTGCCAAACAGCATTCTTACCTGCACAAACAGATGTGGGAGCTCTGCTCCTGGGATCCGCGCAGTCATGCTTCCTAATCCCAAATGGGCACCCAACGTGCCACAATTTCTCATTGTTCTATGGTCTTTAAAAGTGTCTCTATCAATTTAGTCTCCAGTATGTTTTGCTAGCAATAACAAACCAAGGAATTAACTGTTTTGGAAACTGCCTTTCTCTTTAAGGACTAGGTAGCTGCAAGAAGTACAGTATCCAAGGGTGGAAATAAGAACTTCTTATCCATAATGCTAAGATCATATTCTAACCACTTACAGCTCCAATGCCATACCTATTCAAAAAGCCTGGGAAGGATCCCTGCTTTTCTACTGTCTGTACACTATGTCTTCTACAGTTAAAAGAGTCAAATTTCCATATATCCTTCAAATTCAGGAGAACTAAGCTTTTATTCACACACAGACAAAAGCCCTATGAAAGACTAACCAAGGGAGACTCAGAGAAGTGCATCCAGGAAACGCAGTATTCCAATCCCTGATCCAGCACAGGATTCTTTCATATAACACATTCACTTACCACTTCTTATATATACATACTTAAATTTATACATTTGTATGCTAATGTATGCACACTTGTATGTGTACATATATATGAATATATTTCTTCCACTAGTCCAAAAGGAATAGCACAATATAAGAAGAAATACTACCTGCAATTGGGAGAGATCAGAGCTTTTCTGTGGAAGATGGAAAAGACTGTATGTCAATGAAAGTAGTTGAGCCCTTGCTTACCAGCTGAGACACATAAACCACAATAATGAGTATGCTGTGAACCATGCCAAGGGAAAAGGCATCCTGCTTCACAGGTCAGATGAGAAGCATATAACCAATCAGTCTGAGACCAGTTTTACTCTGCAGCTGGTCAGTAACCGAACATGCCCATTTACCACACATCAGATGAGAAGAAATCACTTGTGAAGCACAGATCACTCAGTCACCTTCGCCCACCCATCCATACACTAAATGGAGGAACTGGTTATGCTTGTTACTAACCTCATTTCCTAAAATGGCTGGCCACAAAACAAAATAGGTAATCGGATGCAAAGTTTATCTTGCTTATTTATAGAACAAAGCACGTCTTTTGTTTAATTCTTAGCCTTAGCATGTATGTCAAATAGGATGAGACATGATGAATCACAGGTCTGGCAAAACCTGAAGCATGTTGCTAGACAACAAGAAGATTTCTTTTCTGAAAAAATGATTAAGAACTGATACAGCTAAAAGTGGTCAAGGCTGGTTTTGCATTTTGTTGGTATGGTATCTGGGTGACCGTTTTTCGAGGCACTTTACTGAAGAAAGCTGTATGGAAGGCAAGATGAGGAATAAGATGGTGAGATACAAGGTGTGTTGCATGCTGTGTAACAAGACTGAAAGACTGGCCTGTAAACAGCTGGGCATTTCCTGCTGACTACCTCTATGTAGGTGCAGATGGCAGAACAAAGAGGTCATGGTAGTAGATTTCTTGAAATCACCTAAGGAGCTGGTAAAAGAACATGGGACTTCTTTAATGAGCTATTCAATAAGGTAAAGGTTTCAGCTGCATATTGATCTGACAAGGTGGTTTCAGTTACTGGGAAGACGCACACTCAGGCTGCAAAGTGAGTTTATCTGAGTCTAGTTATAGACGTTCTTTGCCATTTAGGTGGTATTTGAAGCGAGACAGGAAAAACAGCCGTTTCCGAGACATTTAAAAGAGTATTTCTGACACCTCAGGTCAACTGTCATTTTATTTCCAGGGCAGACATATAACTACTGAACGCGAAACCTATTTAGTAAAAAGTGGACTGGAGCCCTGGACAGGGTTTCCGTGCCTGATTTCTCATATAGCCTTCAACAGAATAGCATTGCCATTTTCAAGCCACTCAGATAATTTCTTACCTGTGGTCTGGCCTCTGCTGCCTGAACTCCACTGGGATGACAAAAAGCAGGGAACAAATTAACTGCCAATTATTTTTGAAGCTAGCTGCAGTCACTTTTATGATGAATATATTTTTTCCTGGCCTAGAACACTTGAAATTAGCAGTTTTTCCTTTCTACTTTATGGCACAGAAAAGCGAGGTCATTCTTGAGGGAATGTTAAACTTCCCTACACATTCCAACAACGTCTCTGTACTCCATATGTGCATGCAAAACCTGGTACCGAAACACTATGCCCTGAATAATCCAGCGTCGACAGTATGCAACAACAAAACCCTATCAAATATCTTTAAGAACTATCATATATGGATCGTATTCCTTTTTCTTTATTGCTTATGGCTTTTTTTCACCAGGCCATCCCTACACAGTGACCATCAGGAAGCTTTGGCAGAGAAGCACACAGCAACAATATATTCTTGCTTATTTTTATATGTTTTGGTCCACTGTCTCAATCAGAGCATAAGTTATTTTTCAGGAAGACCACCATCTCTAATAGTATTTACATCGTCAGAAACATATCTCCCTTTTTCTTTAGCATACTGAATGGAAGAAAAGACAGACAATGTAGTATGAATACTAGAAGAAGTCCAGCCATCTATTTTGTTGTGAAGTAAATTCCCTGGGAGAGTATTACTGGTCTCACTGGAGACACCTAAGGTGCAGCGGGGAACGCATCAAAAGAGGTGCAGCAGAGAACTACCTCAATCTCACAGCTGGGCCACATGACCTAAAAAGGTTTTCTCCTCTCATACATAGGATTCTGTTATACGTATTTCTCGCAGTATTCATTGGTTTTTTTCTGATTGCAAAACCCATTCAAATGCACACTCCTGCTCAGGCATAATGCAACCTATATAATGGCACTAACCAATTATCTTAGCCATGTAATACCTACGGAGTCTGTCCTTTTGGAATGCTATAAGCCTATTTTTTCCCTGGATATGTCATTACAACGGAAGTGTCACTATGCTCCCAATGACTTGCATGAAAGAAGAAGATAGGACTGATTGTGAATGTGTTAATTATATTTTAACTTCGCAATGCATTTCAGAAAATATTAATAAGACTGAAATTTCAATTATTAATTACATAATGAGTAACACAATGCAGTTTTGCAGTCTAATCCAGGCACTTTCCTGAATAATTTAATTCTGAAAATGGTGTAGCACAAAGGGCTTGGATCATGATGAAATCAAGCAGCAGCGGGAATGTAATAGTCTCAGGGCTAAGAAATCCAAATTATTTTCTTCCAAAAAAAACCCTTGATATTCAAATGCTCTTCAGTCATAAAAATTAGATTAGGAAGCATAATCTCAGCATAATATGTAATCAAAGAATAGGGCACCAACTAGTCATTTCTACATCAATATCAGCGGCAAAACTTGCACTCCAAAAATGTGCAGTTCCAAGTATTTGACTGATGATGTTTGTTTCCAAATTATTCATCATGGGCTTTAGCTCTTCACTGCTAGATCTTTCTTCACAATACCTATTGTGTAAATGATCATATTTACTACTAAAGTATAGGATAGCTAGCAGGGAAATGATGTGAAAAAGGTCGTGGAATACAGAAAGTCTTCAGATATTTTTTACTATGATGCAGAGAAAAACAGATGCCTTTAAAAAATACTTGTGAAAAAAACAGAAATTGTTTCCCTCCCCCTCGTTAGTCCAAATGCACAGACACCCAGAGTTTACTGAAAATCAGACAGGCAAGAGATTTGAAGGAAGCACTCCCACGCCTGAAAAAAAGCCACTTGCTGGCTATTGCAAGGTGAAGGAATGTGATCTCCTGACACCAGCCCCTCTTGTCTCTCACCCTTTTATCTCCATGTCTGCCCCCTCACCAGTCTCCTTTCACTGCCCTCGGCAGCTAAAAAACACCTCGCCAACAAAGGGCTGAACTGCACTTCTGCAAAACGCTTCACTTTTGGCAAACTGGCATTTTCTGACAACAGTAAGTGCCCACATACCTCTAGGTTCAACACCCTGGTAGGGGCTGTGAGGATCCTAGAGGTGGAAGGGTGCAGGAAGCCTGGCCAGGGAACACTTTGGTCAGACTTCTTACTCATGTTCAATGGACTGCCACATCCTCGCAGGCATGTCTCAGGGGGAAGGAGCTGGGACGGTGACCCTGGTGCCACCCCACACGGCAGAGAGCAAAACAGAAGGAAAAAGTGGTGACTACTTTTTTTTTAATAAACTCTCTCCTGGTTTCCCACTGCCATGAGAAGGAGCATAGATACAGGAGCCAGATGGAGCAAACACTGGTGTCTTACAAATGCCACTACCGCAGGGAAAGGCGTGCAGGCACTTGCATGCACAAATAAAGTAAAGGGAGGGAAGGCCAGCCTCAAGTGAGAAGAAATAAGGTTGCTCTGGGCAGGAGGGCTGGGAAAGGGAACAGATTGCTGCTCTGCTGCTTGCACCGGAGCGCCCTGCCAAACTGTCACTCAGGCCAGAAGTGGCAGCGCAGCCGCAGCCAGTGAATCCCTGCCAAGCCACCCGCAGCCAGCCTGGAGGGAGCCAACGTGACCTCCCGCTCAACTCGCACACCGGCCAGCTTCCAGGTAGCCAGTGTCATCAGGAAAGGGTTGCTTCTCTGCATGTGCTTTTGTCTTTCTGGCTGAAATATGCCCCTCCGTGTTTTGGTGACGGGAGCTGAGCCACGGGGAAGCAAACATTGGTAATCCGTGTTTTTCAGTTGTTGTTGCTGCTGACTGCAAAAAATAAAACTCAATTCTTTTAAAGCATAAGCAAGTTCTGAAATGTTGGCAGGGAACCTGCAACACATGCTGGATGAATGTTGAAAGCATGGGCAGTATTATTACTTCTACCAGATAACTGTATTGTCCTCAGCTCTTTCCTACCTGCTTACTGCAGGCTTCCACACCACACGAAGAAATGCTCATCCCCAAACTCAGGCAGAGAAGAGGTTCACAAGCGTTAGCGTGAATATTCGCCCCCATGAGTGGCTGCTGACAAAGCAAAGCCATCACTGTGAAAGCGCGTTCTGGGTGCAAGCTACAGACACAGAAATAATGCAATGTGGAGCCATCTAGTCATACACACCAAGTTGTTCATTATGGTTAATTTTACGATTATGAGGTTTTGTTATGCTAAGTATCCTTAAGTTATGCAAAGCTGAAGTGCTTCACTGAGTTAAACCCAAAGACTCCGAAGGCACTCACTGAGTTTGCGATCATGTCACGTGAGGCGAACATATCTTCTTACTCCCTTGTGAACCACCACTAGATTGATGCACGAAAAACAGCGACAGAAATGACCAGGTAGAAAAATGGAAGTTTCCTGTCCAATAGCATTACTGAAAGCAGGATACATCCATGCTTATGCTTATGAAAAATAAACTCAATCAAAACAATTTGCACCTCCCCTGGCTCTGTTGCTACACAGCCTACAAACCCTCCTTCTGCACCTCCTTCTCTTCCCCTTCATTTTGCCCTGTAACTTGATGAAAGCAGCACTTGTTCAGTTGATATTTCTTTGATACCATATGTGCAATTTGCACCAAAAAAGATTTTGGCTAAAAACAGAGACATTTAGTTCATGCTTCTTTCGCAGTCATCAGAAGCATAGACTTAGATTTCTCAAAAAAAAAAAAAAAACACACAAAAACAACAAAAAAAGAATCCCAAACCTATATATCTTCCCTTCCCAGAATGAGTCCTAGAGACAAAAAAATTTTAAAATTTTAAAAAAGTCTTTAGCTTACACCATGCTCTTTGTTAGTAATACTGCACCTAATGGCATTCTAAAGCAAACGTTTTCTTGCTTCACAGTGCCTTTTAAAACATGATAATTTGATGCACAGAGACACAACTGAAGTGAAATGGGGGGAGAGATTCCTGGCTCAAGTTTTATGGAGTTAGAAAAATTCCAACTTTGCCAAGCAAAAGAGCGAAAGGAAAGGATTCATGCCAAGTGTAGAAGACTATCTTCCAGAACCATAAGCACAGCCCTGGTGACTGCAGAGCAAGCCTTCATTGTTCTGGGCAAATGCATTAGACACAAAGGAAATTTTTTTCCTGAGAGAGCAGCAGGGTTTCTTTTTCTTCCTGTCCCCCCCCCTTTTCTTTTTTTTAAAGGACGTGATTTTTAAATGTCATGAATACTGGGTAATGGCAGCTTTCTTTGGTTGTCAGCCATGCAAATGAAAAGCTACTATAGCTGTATTAGTTTGCAGTCCCGTGTAGAAACATCACAAGAGTCATGATATCAAGTGTTGTACAATGAACATATTTCTTCAAATCCACATAATTAATAATGGGCCTGGCTGAGTAGAAATATACTTTAAAAAAAAAAAAAAAGCTTTCAGTATAGGTTTGCCCAGATAACCTTCATTGAGTTTATGACTGCTAGTGCTGAGATTTTTCATGTCCCTTAGGGAATGCCAGTACTAAGCCTTCCACTGTTTATGTTGCAAGCACTTTACCTGCATACATTCCTAGACTCTGTGCAGTCCAAGCGATACCAGCATTTCTTTATGACCTGAGGCACAAACTGCAGGTATTGTCTTTGCTCACAAAGTTTAAGCAATAGGATGGAGTGATTTTTCCAGTGACAACATAGTGCTCTTTGCAGGGTAGGAGCAACATTCAGGTTAAGAGAGGTTCCACAGAAAATGCTGCATAGGACTTAATCTATATATAGGTACCAACTAAAAACAAAGCACTTCCCAACAATGACATAATTATTTTCCATTCCAAGTGTGCTATACCTATGCATTACCTAATTCTATGACAGAGTAATCAGGAAAATGTTTGGTTTTTAAGGACTGTCATATTTCTTTTGCAACATAGCAAATTGTTATCCACTGCAAGCAAAAAGGTGGCTATCCATCCTCCTTCCCTGACATGCAGAAACTAAACAGTTCACTAGGAATCATCTCAGAATAGCAGTTATTATGGTTATTATTCTGACAACAGTGACACATTTGTGCATAAGTAACCGACATTTGGGCAGGACAAGAAACTACACCATGGTGCAAGGACATAACCTGATATCATCAAAGTCAATAAGAACTGTGGAAGGGACTGAAATTGTTCTTAAGCCGTCTGTGAACGTATGAAAGAGGGGAACCTGAATCTAATGTTTGAATGAGGAGATGAACTGTTTTGCTTAACAGAGTGGGAGGAGGAGTGTAAAGGAACATTTTGTCCCTTCAGAGAAAAGGCTTCACTTACTTCAGAGCTCGTTGAGTTTACAGACGTCTTGTATCATCATACAAAAATATCCTTACTGCTGAAGTCTTTGTCCACACCTCAGTTAGTCCAATATGGTCCTCCCTAGATAACCCACTTCTCAGAAACTTCTCTCCCAACTCCTAATTCTCACTTTCACCCACAGACATCCTGCAATCTAGAGCTGGGCAAGAACTGGAAACCGTAGCTCAAAGGAAATCACTTATTTCCAAAAATATTGTTGTATCATTTGGAACTACAAATCGAAAATATAAGAACTTGCACACAAAGGAAAAATATATATACATATTTTAAAAAATAATTATTTTAGAACAGGGGAAATTGAATCCTCCAAAACAATCCTCCAAAATCCTCTACCTCCCAGTTCTCCAAGCGACCTCAGGCCTGGTAACAAAACAGTGAGTTTTCCTCAGTACAGTAAATAATTTCTGGAAACCTGATTAACATGCATGCATTCCTTCATCAAAACCCTGACAGTTTTGAAATGGCAAATTATTAACAAGACTTAAACCTGCAGGAAAGGAAGACCTCAATTTCAGCATAGGACCATATTTAATTCATCTGTCCATTTATAGCTATCTCATTCTCTGTTGCATCCTCCTCCTGCGTGGTTAGGAAAATGGGACATTACAGTTGTGTTAGCACCAGCACTTTGACTCTTATTAGGTTTACTGCCAAGTTAAATAGTAGTTGTGTTCCCTTTGGAATCACTTCCCTAGCTCACCTTGGCCTAATTTAGCTTGCCAACATTAAGTCTGGCAGTAGCACCAGCAAGGTAATTAATTTCACACTCATGGTATTCTTTATACCACAGCTCTTACAGGCTAACGTTCCAAAGTTGTGTGTCATGTTATGTCCTTAGGTGTCCGTGACAAGAGTGTGCAACGCAGAGGATTGACCTGAGGGCACACAGGTCGGTGCTTATTAACTCTGCCGTTGAGCAGCATACATACAAAAATTAAGCACTTACATGGTAGTGTACGTACACACATGTCAAATGGCTGGCTAGAGAGCAAGAGATTCAGTAATCACACTGCTGTATAATTAGCCAACTCAACTTTTTTATATATTGCATCTTTCTTTTATCTTTGACGGGCTATAAATCCATCTGCCTCAGGACTAATTCTCATTTCCCAACCCACACTTCCCAGGAGACCAAGATATGCTATGAAATAACTTCCCAAAGACACATTTTTTTCTCCACCTCTGTGTAATTCCATATTCTGCTCCCACGAAGATACAAATCTAGTCATCCACCAGGCTGATATCTTACAAGCCCCAGGGCTGGACCCTCCATTCAGGCAGAAAGGGGGTAGTCACAGCTCCCCAATGGGAATCAAACAGTAGCTGTTACATCTGCAGTTATTCAGAGATAAACTCATATTTGGTTGCATTGGAAAATCCTCAATGAGGGAGATGGTTATTCATGAGCAGCAGAAAGGAACGCAGGAAGCAGTATCAATAAGATTACATCTGTTTGCACAGACGACAGCTGCGGAAAATCCTTAGGCTCAGAGATTTTAAGGCTAGACGAGACTGCTGAGAGTAGCTTGTCTGACCTCTTGCACCATATTTTCACCCAGTAATTCCTGTAGTCAAGCCCAATGCTTCACAGTTAAACTAGAATATAACACTAACAAAGGTCTGCACCTTTGATGAAATATTTGTAAAGCAGGGCGAGTCTACTGTCTTTCTTGGTAGTCCATCCCACTGATGAATTACCTTCACTGCCACATTTTTGTGCTTTACTTGCAGCTACAGTTTTGGTGCTCTCTTTATACATAGGGAGAGACTGAAACTGGAGTTGCATTTTTTAACCTGACATTGGATCACAGGAGCAATTTCACAGCTGCTGTATAACAAAGGGAATATCACCTCCATAGTCCTGCTCAGGATGCCAGTTCTCAGCAGCCAAAGGACTGTGCTCACATTTTATGTGAAGATCATGAATACTTGGGGTTGGCAGGTGTGTGGTGCTAGCACGTCTACAATCTGAGGGGCAGTCACGAAGCAGATCATCATTAAAGCAAATCTTTCTGCCTATGCTGTTACACTGTGCTTTGCGTGCATCTCTTTGCCCCTCAGAGGTATGCATTTCACAGATTTGGTTCAGTACATATGGTGTACATTTGTTTGTTTCTAACTTTGTGGTCTTTCAGCTGTCTGCATTAAAAAACATAGTACTAGATTGGAACCACATGGCTGAAGTACTCTCGATTTTTCTGTAGGTCATATAGCTAAACCCTCCAAATCCTCCAGAATCAGCTTGTTACAAGCCTAGAGGTCTTAGCAGATTTGCCAGCTTTTGTAGAGTTTTTTTTTTTAGGAAATTTGAGTAGTCTTGAGAAAAACTTGAATCAGCCTCTGCTATATTTGTTCTGCTTGTGGCAATTCTGCAATATTGGTGATTTTGCAAATGATTTGCTTTGAGACCAAGGAAAATACAATACTTGGGAGTCTAATTTTTGATTTAGAACTATTCATAGATAGAGCTGCCTGAATGCACCAGTCTGGGTGAAATTCTCTCCTGTGCTGCATTATGAGTTTTAACATGTTTAACAGTATAACTCAAAAGTCACAAGTACTGCAATATATAGCACTGCCTGAGAGCTGTGCAGCCACTCATGGGACCACAGAGCTCTGACAGCCATTTCATGACATTTAGAGAAGACATTTTGCCACACACAGAGTCACTTTGGGAATGGCAGCACACTCAGAAAGATTAGGGGGTCCTTTGTACTTCACCTTTGCACTCCTCCAAATCTTACTGCCACTGAACCTCGCAGGTAAAAGCTGATGGGGAAAACAAGTGCTTTAGGACGCTGTCTCTTCTGCCACTGTTGTGAATTTGGATTAAATATGCAAAAATACATCCCTGGCATAAGTAAGATGGTCGAACTGACTGGAGGCCCGTGAGGAAAGCTCCCTCACCTTTCACTGTTTGAGATGAGCTTCACTTGCATCATCCTACTATGAATAAAAAAAAAAATCAATTTCCTCCAATCCTTGCCCTAAAGAATTAGAAAATATTTGAATCTCTCTTTGTGCTGCCTGTATACTCAAAAGAGTTTGTGGGCACCTGTCAGTCAAGTGGGTATTGTTCCCTGGCTATCCACTCTTTTGCTGATCTCATTAGTCAGTTTGACTGACAAGAGAGGGTATTATGGTTATGTTTATTACGGAGAATTTTAATTGCTATTAAAATTCCAAAGACAAATAAGTTCATCTTTTTCCCTAGTGTCACTGAGACATTTAAACAATAGCAGTGATTAATTTAAACTGAAAAATAAGTTGTGGTTCCTTGTAAATCCAAATACCCTTTCCTCCCATTTAACATCATTAATTATCTTACTGACTTGTAAATTCCTTGCTGAGCCTGGAACGTGATGACAAACCTGTTGCTATTGAGAGAAGCTGTCTGTTTTTCCAGCCATTTTTCCAGCCTTGTGTCAAATTCAGCTTACACTGACTGCAAATGCAACATGCCCCGTGGCCAAGGAAGAACTCCTTTCAGTCTTCAGCAGTTGGCATACCCCACAGGTAAACAGATTTTAAAGTCCTGCTGTCTATAACTATTTACAAATCAGTCTCTACTACTATCCACTTCCCATGCATCAGGACCACTTATCAGAGGTCCCTTCCAACCTGTAACATTCTATGACCTACAAGTCTATGTCCCACTCAAAGCATACTCACACAGAGAGGCCTCTAGAGGGACGAAATTTTATCCAGGGAGAAGAAAGTATGAGTTGTTCCAGCATCTCCTTGACGTTTCTGATACTACCTGTCACATTTCTGACATCTGTGCATTGCCCAGTACATCTGTCTCTCAGGAGTAAAAATAATAATCATGCCTGATTATAAATCTGAGTGAACTACAAGAAAGAAAGCCCTTTAGAAATACAGTGTTCAGGTGATAATGGTGGTGGTGTTCTGTGATAGAAATTTCAAACACAATGCACTTCATTCTAATATATGGAAGGGAAAGAAAAATAGTTTGCAAAAGACAGATTAAATTGATTAGTGAAAGATAAGGAAATGATACAACCAGGAAGAAAAGACATGTGAATCAAAAGTTATTTTCAAATGGAGATCATACCATGCTTTAAGTTACCTTAGCTAAAGGAAAGACATTTATAAAGATTGGAATTCTTATGGAGACTGGTACAAAATGTTGTCCCCATGCTGGAGGAACCACAGTAACTTGGTGTGGAAAATCATAACACGTGTTTATCTTAGCAATATTATCCCATCTCTGTGGCCAGAGTTAACCTGAAAGACTAGAAGTAGTGAAATCCTCTGGAAACAAATGACAAATAAACAGGAACAGGCAAAGATAAAAACAGCTTAGGTGAACAGCTTCAAAGGGTTTATCTTCAAAGCACTTGGCTGGGACACCAGTTTGGAGAAAACTGTCTATCTGGATATGAAAATGGTTTTCTATTCTTAAGCACAGGATGAGAAGTTACTTAACTATTACAGAGCCTCAAGCCAGAGAAGAGAGTAAATTACCAACACCAATGTCAATGACAGCAGTGAGTCACACTGTAAGAGACGGGAAAAGAGAGAAAAAGAAGATCCAGCAAGGAAGACTCCTTAATTCATCCCAGAGATGGCGGTGAGCAGGCTATGTAATGTACCAAACCTTTCAAGAAAAGAAGAAATATACAGAAAGACTTTTATTATTATAACTCCTTGATATATATGCTTCCTAACTCTAAATAAATGAAAGCATACTATACTATTTCAAAGAAGCCTGTTTTGCAGCTATTCCCTCTACTTGCTAATCCCACATTGCCCAGAGAGCAAGGATTTTCAGACTCCAAATGCATCTGTAATTGTTGCAGGCAGACAACTTGGGGAATGGAGAACACCACCATCTGCCTCACCCTCAAGAAATCCAGCCTAGTGTACTTGAACCTGCAGCTTCACCAAGAGTGAGGGAAAAAAATTCAGGGCTATCCTCAAAGTGCATATTCAGGAACAGTTAAAAGGTGTGGAACATTGGTGATTTGTTTTGTAAATACGACACCAAGATGGCATATGTTAAGGCAGAAAGTATGTTACATATTCCCTCTCAATATCCAGAGAGAGCTCTTTCCTCCCCACATCACAAGATTAAATCAATGAAAAATGTGAGAAAAATGTGTGAGGTGTAAGGCCGTATCCAAATGCCTGAAACACGCTTGCAAGTCCTATTTGCCATAATTCATGCCTGCCTGCGAGGTTACTGTTTTGTAGGTGTCTCCAACACATCTCTTGTAGGCGTCTTCTCATCGAATCAGATGGTCAACATAAGCAAGGCAAGCTGTTAGGCATACGCTTACCTTTTTTTTTTTGTGTGTGTGCAAGTCTAATAAAAGTCATACCTCTACCCACGGACCTTTTCTTACTTATTTGTCCTTAGATGGCATTGTTGGCCTTACTGCTAGCCTGCTTGATGTCCTAAAAAAGCTGCACAAAGCTACCGGAATCAGGGAAACTGTGTACAGGAAAACTAGTTCCTCTTTCAGAGATTAAGGCCATCATCAAAGCAGGATCATAAAGCACCACAGAATGCCTGTACCTTATAAAAGGAGCAGGCTGTATGAGGTGGTGTGGGTATAAACCTTTTGGCCCCTTCAAGTGCAGCAATGGATTAAATTTTGCTTACTGGTATTGGTAGGACAACCATATAAAAACTTCTCTTACAGAGATGAATGATGAAAACAAGCAAATTCCTTGGAGCTTGAGTCATTCATTACCCACCATGCCAAGTGAGTGCATATGTGTCGAAGGCATTACCATGCTTTCACACCTGTTCTGTGATGGTCCTCAAGGCATTCTTCAGGGCAACTTTTACTGTCACACAAATATGTCACAAAACCAGGCAGCCTCCAACCTTTATATTGCCTTCCACAGTCACGTTACAGATTAAAAGGGACTAAAGAGAAAGAAAAGCTCACAGACCACAGATTCCCGCGAGGGGAAGAACGAGCTCATCTTTCATCAGTTTCAATAACTAGGTACTCGCACTGGTCACAACACCCAGATTAGAAGATGGTAACTATCAGGTTTCACTGCATTAGCTGGGCAGTCACTAAAACAGAGGATGCTGTTCATATCTTTCAGCATCCTCACAAAAGTGTTCTGTTGACTCTGGTTATGTCAACTCCCCATTCTGAACGAGCTACCGCTCTCTTAAGTAAACAATTATATACATACCCTGTGACATGGATTAAAAAAAAGACATTATACCAAAAGGGAAGCGATAAAAAGAATGTGTCAGAGATGACTTCAGCGTGGATGTAGGAGTATAGCTGGCAGACAAAAGCCACACGTGAGGTAAGCAAAATGCTGAGGGTTTGGGCCTGGAGCCAGAAAAAGCCTTGGTGGATGTATCTTTTTTCAATAATGAACTCCCACCAGAGGCTACACTTTATGAGCCTGACACATCTAAATTACGTTCAGCAACATTTAAATGTTGAAATAATAGGATAAATTCAAACCAATTAGAGAGCATATGGAATATTGCCTTCTTAATGGCATGCATAAGCATCTCCTGTCAGTTTTATCAGATTAAAGACCCCAAGTGCTGGCAGTGATCAGATCCGCGGTGATGAACGGGCACAGGGGTATGAGTAGAGTTGCATGTGATCATGGAGGTGGGTCTAACACAGGAGAAGGAATCTGCATTGCAGTTGGAGGCTTCTCCCTTTGTTTCAAGGAAGCAGGGAAATCAGACTGACTTCTCAGCCCAAGCAAAGACCATTGTTTTGCCAGGTCAATGCCTTGCAAGGAACACATTTTTCCTGTGTCATCTGGGCATCACTGTCCCAAGACAAATGCCCTGAAGAACACCCCAATTAACCTGCAAGTGACAGTGAAAGGCTTTCCTTCCATTTGTCCTGCACAAAATAAAAATAGTAAAAAAAAATTTCAGCTTTAAGCAGAAAAAGAAATGTTAAAACAAGAGAAGGAAAAAAAGGTATATAAAACACTTTAAGATAAAGCAGAAACAAAACATCAGCAAAATTATCAAAACGTCAGCCTGAGGCAGAGACCCAGCATGAAAAATTTTTGCCCAAATTGCTGAAGTTTGGCAAAATTATAAGCAACTGGAAAAAGGGATGCGTTGCCACCTTTGTGTTTGATAATGACAGATTTTAAGCAGTCACAGCTGCAGAAGTCCTTTGTACATTTTGGTTGGTTTTCTAGGGATTTATTACTATTGTTTTGTGCATATTAAATCAATCCAAAGCTTTTAAGACCCTTGAATGTGAAGTGTGAGATTCTCAGTTTGGAGTTTCAGCCTCAAGGACTGCAGTGAAGTTAAATTACAGTAGGTCAGCCTGTAGATGCCCAGCTGAGGATCTGGTGTGTGCACACCTGTCTTAACCGGTTGAAAATACCCGGTCTACAGCTTTGATTTAAAATGCACTGTGCCAGTTGAAATGCTTCCAGGTGTTGAGAATCTCAGTTACCTGCCTGCAAAGACACTCAGCAGCACATAGCGGTGCTGCCCTAGGTATGGTGCCAACATTGCCTCAGCCCCAAAGCCCGTTTGGTGAGAAGGTGCACCCCGGGGAAAGGGCCCTTGATCTCTGGAAATCCTTAGCTGCTGTAATATCCCCTCAAGCACCAGTATAATACGCTGGCCCATATTGGTCATGGTCTGGGAAAGCTGCATACGTAGCCCCCAGCAGCATGGACTAGAAAAACATGTTCCCAGTCAGGCATGTAGACCTATCAAGAAAATACGCTTCCTTTCCTCAACAGTGGCATTAGGAGAACAGCTTGAAATATTTGGGGTCCTGGCACAGATATGACACAGGACTATTTAACCAGCCTACAAATCACTTACAAGGCAGCCAGTAATAAGAATGTAATTCCCCCACTAATCCTTAGTTCTGTCTTTTACAATATACTTTCCACCTGTGTTCCTTCATCTCCAGCTCTCTCTCTACTGCTCATCACTTTTAGGAAGTACCTTCTCCAAAAGGCAGTTCAGCTCCAGTGATTTAAGTAAATGCAGGCTGGAAACTCTCGGAATTTAGGTTTTTACGCTAGTCACACAGTACTTGCCACTTTCTTTTTGCCCCTAGAGGCACCTGATTAAATGATCTGTTCAGTTTTAATTTAAACACATTGACCTAACCAATTTTTGAAAATGATTGGCAGAAGCCTGGCTTTTCAACATCCGTGATCACCATTGTTCTCCACTATTACCTGGGGTCAAAATGAAAATTTAAGAATACTTAATGGAGTGTATTTTTCCTGCAGTCTATATGCTTGGAAAGCATCGTTACATCTGTTTCATGTTCTGAGAAGTAACAATACAGTGTGATTAACTGGCCCGTTTCGATCCCTGACACAAAATCCCTCTTCTGTTTACATATTTCATCTTGCTTCTCACTTAGCCAAAGAATAAGTGTACAATCAGCCACGTAACTTTCCCTCACATTGTTTTGCCAATACCTCACACTTGCATGCTAGGCGCGTTTGCTCCAGGAGCAATCTCCCACTGCTTCCACAGCCTTCCTCCCACTTTTGGCAATGGGGTCTAAGCACAAGGCTCAGACACAAAACCTCTGCAGGAGGCCAAGCAGCTAGATTCCTAGAACATCACTGAACTAATTCCACCAAGCCCTGTCTTTAAGTACTCTTTTTCCTAAAATTAGTACACGATGATTAAAGTCACTGATGCCTAGTCACAACACAATGTAATCCAAACAATAAAGTACTTTCTGTTCATAGCTTTAATTCCAATACCCAACAAAAAAGTTTTGCATTGGCTGAGTGATTAGGTGACTCAACAAATAACATACAAAGCTTATTTCTCTTGTTCAAATTGTAGCAGTGCTCTCATAAAAGGCTATAATGTCAGAGGATCCAGAGTGACCCATCTCTTCCTTCCTCAGGTCTTTATGTGGATTCAAGATTCTGTTTCTTGCATTTCTTTTATGCTTTGGCTGGAGGAAAAGGACAGGGATTTCCAACCTCAAAATATAGCTATCAGATGAACACGAGTTAAAAAGAAAATATCTTTTGCAGCAAAATGAGGAGTGGGGACAGATGAAAAACATGCAGATTCAGTTAAAAGAGCAAAATTAATAATTATCACACTATTTCCTTTAATCTCTCTATGTTGAAAAGCAAACAGAACATGTTATTTTCACACATCAGAATTTGTTTTTACTGCAGCTACCAACAACAGTTGTTGATGGAAAAGGGGGCAAAATAAGGTGACTTTAAAAGCATTCCTTCTTAAAGAACTACGTAAAAGTTACCAAGGCATAAAACTGGGATAATGGCCTGCCATAAACTCTACCTTCAGACTTTTGATAGTAAAATTTGATGAGAGTAATACATCTGCATCCTAAAACAGAAGAGAGCAGTCCCTTTGTTTTCACTCACTCAGAGTAAAAGAAAACAAAAGCCATAACCTAGCTGTGCTTGTATCTTCTGCCATGGAAAAGTAAAATTTCTGAAAATTAGGATTTTAAAATTAAAAAAAAAAAATTGATTTTAAAAAAGCCACAGAGGTTACAAAATCACTAACTTCTTTACAGCCGTTGCCCAAATACAAAGATAGCAAATGAAGCTTTTATCTCTTCTTCCATTCATTCAAATTTCATGGCCACTGAGCCACGCACTGTGAAGCCTCACCAATCTCTGTTATTGTCAGCATCAGTAAAAGCTGCTGCCACAGAAATATGGCGCAAGTACGCACCTCCTCAGATATTCTGTTTTCCCCTGAGAGATGCCATTCTGGCAAAAAGCAAACCTAAAGAAAGTATTGTGCTGGCCAGCGTGGAGCACAGCCAGCACAGAGCACTGGACTGAGAACCAGCCTGGAAGAGGCAGAGCAGCAGATCTGCAGCGTCAGTGTGGCTGAATTGTTACCCCCACGTGAACCCCTCTTTGCACTGGTGTGTGCAAACCCTCCTGTAACCTTGCAGGAGGTAGGACGTGTGGATCCCCTGGGTGCATATATTTTTTCAACAACTTCTATCAGCACAAAAAGAACCACACTGTTAGCAGTGAAGCAGCTAAAACAAGCATCAATACAGTAAGTTGCAGAATTGTTACAGGGAAACAAAGCATTCCAAAGAATCCCTCCAGACTCAGACTTTTGACTTTTTCAAGCACTCGCTCAGGGCAGGTCTCTGGTGAGAGAGATGACAGCAGAGTGGCCTGGGTGCCACACAGCCTGTTACATGTCTGCCCCTCTCCACCCCTGAGACCAACAGGGATTGTGTGGGGCAAGCGCATCCACAGAGGCACAGTTGTCTACCCAGAATCTGGAGCAACCATGCTTGACATTCGACATGTGGGTGGGAGAGCTGAGGCATGCATCTCAGAGAAAACATGCAGAAGATCCTTTGAGAAAGCTGCAGCCCAGTGAATAAAGGAAATTTAGTTACCCAGCTGCTCCCCTTTTGACTCTTCTCAGTTCTAGCTGACTGCTGCACAGCACCCCAGGGCACTCCTCCCCACCACACCAGCACCTGAGATCCACATTTGCCAAGGAAATAGGGCCCTGGAGATTTGACCCTTCTGACATGGAAAGGAGCTGTGCCACTGTGCAGGTCGCCTGCTCCACCTCTGTGCGTGTGGAGGCAGGGACAGCATTTGCACCGTTTTGCAAAGCTCCGTCACACTATGTTGTTACATTACAATGTGCAATCATCAAACAGTTTGTTTAATTCCTTCTTGATTAAATTCAGCTTCATTAAACCTAAGTAATGACTTTGTTTTGTTTTAATAGCAACCATATTTCCATTCTAAGTGTCTTCCTGAATATCTCCTTCCCCTTTTAGACCTTTCTGTGACCTCTGAGCATATTCATATCCCATCTCATTTTTCATTTCCCTTCTCATTCTTTTTCTTTCCATGCAGGCAGCTTCCTCCCTATGAACTTTGTTGAAACATCTCTCTGGTTCCTGCCTTTCAGTATCTCCAGGGGTCTGATTGTGCATGCAGCCCTTGAAGCTGAATCAAACAGGCACCTTTGTCCTGAGATGATGGAAAGTTAGCTGCTTTGATTCCTGTTGCTATTGCATGCAGAGGATAAAAGTTGTAATGCTTAGACAAACCAGACATTTTCCTGGTGATTGTACAACTCTGCTCAGGTTCCCTTTTTACACAAATACGATCTTTCTTCACAGACTATCTACATCACCTAATTATCATTCCTTCAATACACTAATTTGCATTTAATATACAGCACGCACACAAGCAGACTACAGTGCAAAAGAGGGGGAAAGGACATCGAAATAAAAACCTACAGGTACCTAAAATAGGCAGAGAAAGCCAGAGTAAAAGCGGCTTCAGTCCTCCTCACTGAGCTGACAGGCACTGAGCACGAAGGTGTGCCACAATGGCACCCCCCTGTCTTTCAGAGTCTCCTGCACTCTCCCCACGCACCTTGCTCCTGCAACCTGGGCAAGCTTTCATAGATTGCCCAGATGAGAAATGGCTGCTTTTACATAGCTGGATGCTTTAGTAAGGAAACACATTTTCAATGAACAGATTGCTGCCAAAACAGGAGAATACTGGAGTAAATGGAAACCAAAGGCACGGTGGAGTCGGATGTGCCAGGTATGCACGGGTGGAAGTAGGGGAGCTCTGCCCTCCCTTTCACTCTTCAGCACATCTTTCCATTTCTTTTAGAGAGTGTCCTTGAATTCTCCTTTCATGTATGTTTATACCATGGGAGAACCGGGAAGCTTACTTTAAATCTATTTTAAAGGCTCTTTTTTCAGTGACACCAAGCCAACAGCAGTCTGTCTGCTTTGTTTTGGATTGCATATATAATCTGAAGGGGATTAATGTGGTGCTGATTGTTAGGCTAAACTGGATCAAAAAATATTAGAGCATAACATACCCTAACTAATGTTTAATAATAGCTGTAGTTTTAGAGTTCATCATACTTCTGTTGGTTTAGACTTTTTATTCATTTTAGTAGCAACATAATCATTCTGTGTTAAAATTGCTCCTATGTTACCTGGCATAACTTTTGGAAAAGCAGGAGCTTTTGTAACAGTATGTTAGGCTCCAAAGTGAGGAACTGTAAAGACCTGAAGCAAATTTTGACCAGAGCCAGAGGGCTGCTATTCTGTATAATTTCCTCATACTGGAGCAATTTTGTTGCTGGCGTTGTGGGTTTTATTTGTAGGTGAAAAAAAGAAAATCACTTAGGCGAATAGTTATTAAAGAATGAAATAATCTACATAGAAACCAGAGGAAAGATTTCTTTTTACAACACTGGGTCATTTCATGAGTTGGTTTACAGCACAGTTCTGCAAGCCTGTATTAACAAAGAGACAGGGAGAGTAATCTAGGTGGGGGGAGCAGTATATCAACCAGTATATCAACTAGTGAGTGTGTGGGTGGGAACTTCTAAAACTCAAATTGCTCAACGGGAAATGTCTTGCAGTTATCACATAGGTGAGTATGACTGATCTAGCTGAGAAGCTAGGAAATGCAAGTCAAAATGAGGGGTATTCTAAAAAATTTTTTTCAGTCATGGCTGATCAGATAGTTTTAATCATTAGGTTTCAGCTTGACACAATAGCAGAGAGAACAGACCTCAAATCTGAAGAGCAAGTATTTACCATTGAAAAGTCAATTCCTCTGTCACTAGCTCTGGCAATAGTATCCCTATAATTATGAGTTTAATATCTGAAATTCGTTGATTTCATATTTGCATGCATGTATGCTAACTAAAATTAATTAATTTTAATTGCATACACCAATTACATCAGGCTCATTTTCCAACATATTATTCCTCACTGATTACATATCCTCTAAGATTGCTTTAATTTTTCATTTTGTGCTTTAAAGTCAAAGAATAATATGTATTTCTAATTAAGCCCACTTACATATCTCACTGCTGATTAAATCACTATTTAATATTTTATAACACAAGCTACCTTTAATTTCCCCCACTGAGAGTAAAAGCCTTGCAAACTCTTCTGTTTCTCCCCTCTGTTTCACCGACCTTGCCACTGCTGTGTTGCCACAGGCAGATTTCTTCCATCTTCACAGCAGAATGCCAGTGAGCCACCTTGTTGACAGACATTCATCCTTGGCAGGGGCAGAGGCAAGCACCTTGCTGACCACAGGACCTGCGCTGCAGAGATCAGCAACCTGCCATCATCACTAGGAGAAAAGAAACAGACATTCAGGAGAGATTTTAGCAGTGTCTTAAGGGATTGCAGGTCTTGCCAAGAGTCTCTGGAGCTGACATATTTCAAACCTTGTAAAGGATCCTGGAAGTCCCCTGTTGGTGCTTACCAAAGGTGGAATGCTGAGAAATGAAAGGGAAAAGCGGATTCTCCTCTCTTTCCCAACTGGCACAGCAGAGTGAAACTTGCCAGACAGTCCTGAGCCAGGACTGATTACCATGTCCAAGGTCTTAACAGAAATTGGTAGAAAATCTTGAGGAGAAATCCCAAAACTTCTACTTGCCCATGTGTATTGCACACCTTGGGCTGAACAAGCTAAACAGTCTCATTTCCACCACATGATTCCTGGGGTAACAGAAAAGAAAAAAGTAAACCAGATTAAATCCTTAACAAATTTGACTTAACAACCAAAAAAGAAATGGAGTCCCTGGTACCTCAGACCTTGACCCAAACTGCACTGAAATTAATGGGAAACTTTTGATTGTGTCCTTAGGAGCATGATTAATCTCATATACAATGGATACACATATTTGTTGCCAGAGGGATAAGTTTAGGAAGACCAGTGCTGATGTGGGCTCTGAATGCAACTAAATCATTCCCAGTATCTGTGTTTGCATGCACAACACCTTTTTTTTTTTTTGTCTGGTTATTAAAAGAGTAATATTTACCTGAATTACTTGTTAAACTATTCCTTTGCAGCAGGTAATTCTTTGTTAGCATCTAATTAATTGGCTAGAGACTCACTGGCCCAGTTTCATGACACCTAACTCTTGGCGTGTCAGCAAAGCGCTGGATCCCTCCCATTATCAAGAGGAGAGAGGAGTCTCCCAAGCACAGTTCAACCCCTGTAAGCTCTGAATTGTACTCTGCACTGACTACCGAAGCTTTAGCTGATAGTTGCCATCTAAAAGTAAAGTATGTCACTGTGATAATGTCAGGTCAGAGAGGAGAAACAATCAAATTGGAGCAGGATGCTACCACTGAAAAAGTCCTTCTCAAAACCGCCGAGTCAACTGGGAGAAAAATCACAACCAGAATACATTGCACGCCAAGTTTCTTCATGAATTAAACAAAAAGTAGATACTGGTGCACATATTTGGTGGTTCCAAAACAGGAAGATACAATCAAAGGAAAAACATACTGTCTGAACCCTTGGAAAATTATGTTTGAGGGAAAACAGAAGACACAAGGAAGAAAAACTGGGACAGATATAAAAACAGAGGGAAAACCCCAGAAAAGAAAAAGAGCAGTAAGGAACAATACAATTTTTTTAAAAATATCCCTGTCTCCCATCTCTCAAAAATAAATAAGTCACTTATATTCACTTTTCTTCTCAAAACTGGATGATTATCCAGGCTACTTTCAAGATGTGAGTAAATACTGTTGCTGTGTCCAATAGGTTAGCACAATCCTTCCACGGAAAAAAACGCACACCATCTAAACTAAGAATGATGAGCCAGCGGACTTTCTCAGTCTCAGTCATACATAGCAAAAAAAGAAAACAAAACTAGGAGGGGAGGGTGTCTGGTGTTTGAAGCTATATTGTAGAAACTAGCTCAAGTCCCTACTATAGGTCCCTCTGTAAGTTTATTCAATTTGTCACCATCTAAAGATATTGAAATTAGAAAGAGAGAGGAGCCTAAATTCAAGCATTAGTTGTTCTGTCACACTTTATCAGCTGTGAAATGGGGCTTATATTCCTTTACCTCCTTCAGAGTTATATCATAAGGATATATATTAAATATATGTATCATCTCAGATACTACAGTTGAGGAAACAACACTGCATTTAAAATAGAGAAAAATAATAGAACGTATTGCTCAAATTTTCTTTGGATTCATTTCCTTCTAGATATTAAGTCAGGAGATAGATAGACAGATAGTAAGGAATTATATTTATATGTTTAACTTTACATGTCAGAATGAATGCAATCCATATATTTTGGCACAGGTTTTTTGATTGTACGATTAAATTGTGAAGATTTTTGTTTTGCCATAGAATTAACTACAATTGGCATGTTCCCTAGGTCAGTGTACTACAGCACTACAGAAACTACAGTACTACAGTACTACAGTGTACTACAGAAAAAAATATTAAGTAGGATTGGCTTAAGCTTTCTTTAGTCTAAAAAGTAAGCACATATGCACAGCTAGCTGACTAGACTACTCCTGTTGTTAATGGAAACAGATGCTCAAGAGGACAGTGTATCTTCAGTATCTCAGACAACTATCTTCGACAGCTGCCTATTGAGAGGCCTTCTCCATTGACTACAGTAAGCCTAGAAGCCATTTTTTGACAAAACATCTAAGGTTTAAATTCTAAAATTAGGTAAAATGAAGCTCATGCCCCTGGGAAAAAATGACCGGATTATCCAGTGTTACCTTGAGGAGAGAAGAAAGGAATGTTTCTCAGAACAGACAGCATCTAAGCAGGATACAGAGACATCCAAAGGTGCTGATGACTATTTCCAAAGCAACAGCAATACCCATGGCTGGATTTTTTTAATCTGAAGAATGAAATTCTTCCCAATGAACCAAAAAGAGACCCTTAAAAATGGTCCATGTTAGTTCATAGCAGGAGATGGCAAACAGTTTGAGGGAGGCAGGAGATGGCTTCTGCTGTTTATATTTCTGTTTCATGCATAGAATCAATACCAGAGCTGGGAACAGCACAGCTGATCCTGTGATAGTATCCTACATGCACGGGAGGCTCACAGCAATAAAAGGATTGTTAATAACCAATATTGATTTATTTTTCCCTAATGCATGGACAAAAATGTCATCAATAAGCTGGTCAACAGCCTGAAGCAATGAGCCCTATAATAGTCTACTAAGCCAAGAATAACACAGCGTTCATCTATTTTTTCAAACGTCAGATCACTTGTTTGTAATCCCCCAAGAGACGAATGGATTTAAAGCAACAAGGGTACCATTTACATGGCAACTTCTTTTGCGGGTGTCGCACCCATATTGTGCCTCAACCTGGCATTGGCTTTAGACATTGCTGAGTTGGCTTCACCTGACCTCCACCTCCACCCATCTTTGCTGTTCTGTTATCCTTTCAGTCCCAAGAGCTAGCATTCCAATTTTCTTTTTTCTTTTGTTTACCAGGCTATTAAAAGCGGTATATCATGACAATTATGAAAGGTTTTTCAGTTTTGCTGCACTGAGGGTGATATGAATGTGGAAAAGTATTTCAAGACAGAAACAATTTGCCTATAAGAGCCTTTCCCGCTATGTTTATTTCTCTCATTAACGTAAGTGATCATCCAGGGGAGTGGAATAGAGCTACCCACAAAAGCCTGTTGACCTCTCCTAGGTGAAAATTTTACTAATAAGAACTAGATAACAGTTTGAAATTAAATGGTACATAAAGGCAAGGCAAGCAGAAACATGAAAATCCTGTAATATCTCATTTCTAAAACTACTTTTAAATGAATAATGACATGGCATAAGCATAATCCTATGAACCTTCCAATGAAACTGCTATTTGTTTAATTTATTAAAAATCAAAATGTACTACTCTGGGAGGTTGAAAGTCTTTGGGAAAGAGGTGAAATGCTTCTTTTCTACATTTTAATCTCATTATAGGTTTTGCTTTCTGTCAATATATTTATATAACGTGCATTACCATAGTTTCCAAGCATGTGAGCATCAGAAGAATGTGTTTATGATTACCTGTCTTTTTTTTTTTCCTAGTAAGAAATTGATGCTGGGTTCAAGCCAGGAAATTTGGATAGAGAAGAAGCCTCCAAATATTAATCCACTGTAAATTACAAAATTTTAGTTCTTCCCCACAAGACAACGTGAGGACTTTGACGCAACTTGGATCTAGGGAAATAAAAGCCTCCTCGTGTCCATCTTTAATAAGGAGTTGGTTTTTAGAGCTAGTTTTTTTCTCCATAGATCTTCAGACACCGATGAAGGTGACAGAGAATTGTCCATTTCATGGAATATGCATGGCTGTATAAATAATAAATAAAAGTACTCCTCAGCATGGCATACATGAGTCATAAACACAAAGTAGCCTTACTAGCTAAAAATAACTTTCTGGAAAAATTCTGAACAGAAGTTTGAACAACAGGATTGCTTTATCCTTTTTCAGGGACCCAGACCCAAACGAAAAACCTTAAAATGATCTGAACGTCCTTTTGTACTACCCTTAGGTACCCCTTCCACTGCTCAGGAATCCAAAGAATTATTCTAAGAACAACAGTCCAGTAAAAATAGCAACGTGGAGTTCAGAAGTTGACGTGTCTCAGAAATTTCAGATCAAATGTCTGACTTTTAGAGATGGGCAATCTAATTCCCACTTCCTCTCCCAGTGGCCATTCTAAAAAAATTATTGTGCATCTGAAGCCAGCCTAGATCCTACCTCTCCGCTACATAACCATCAGTAAATAAAGTTTGTGCAGAACTAATTATGTCTCTTACCATATCTGAGTAGTTCCACTGTCATCAATATATATACTGAACCAGTGCAACATCACTGATTTGGATACAGTCTCTTGAGGTTATCTGATGTATCCTTTAATTAAAACTCAATACACACTTCTAATGATAAAGATACACAGTGAAGAACAGAATCGAGATCTCTTCATGGAGCTGTGCCACTTCTGGAGGATCAACAGGAGTAAAACAAGCAGCAGAGACATATTTTTGCCATCAAAGTCAGCAGATAAAACCCTGAACACACATAAAGAACAGATCTGATAAGCTAAAAGGTGACATTTTAGTATTGTCATTTTTCAGAATAGAGTCAAACTTTCAAAGAACATATCCTAAGTGGTGTTTGAGAAATATTCTGGAGTGGTTAACACATTAATTTCATACTAGAAATGTCTAGCAGGCACTGCAGGATAGACAGGATTACTTATGTGATCTTACTTAAAAATACTCTATGCCCATGGTTTGACAAGTAAGAAAGAGAAAAAAAGGAAATCATTCTATTTTATACTCTTGCAAATGTAAGGAGTCAATCCCTTCTTTGGCAGTTTTGTACATTTTCATCACAACTACCAAAAAGGTCAAACAAAACGGCATCTATAAAGCTAAGTGCTCCAGCAGAAACCCACAGAAACACCGACTAATTGTGAGAGATCCTCAGAATAGCCTGAAAATTTGAGGACCCAAAGACACAAATTTGTCCATTCTTTACTGTCTAGTCTTACACTTTCTATCACTGGGATATCACAAAGCATATTATTTTCTTCCTTTCCATTATGACAGAGCTGTCTATGCTAAAAAAATATTAGAAAAATTCAGGAGCATGTTTTGATTTCCATCAAAACTATAACATAAGAATAGCCATGCTCAGTTAGATGAAAGACCTGTCTTGACCATTCTCTGGCATTGGCCAGTAATGCATGAGCAGGTGAAAATACATAAACGAAGACAACTATGGAATGATATTTCACCTGCATAATCCCAAAATAATAACTTGTCTTTGGTGTCTTAAGCTCTGAAGACAGGAACAGAAGACAACATACACTAATGTGGTAGTATTAGCGGATGAACTAAGTTACATGATTTTATGTCTTTTTTTCTGGATTTGAAAAATTCAGAGACTGAAATAATCTCAAGCATCCTCCAAAAATGCCAAAAGCCCCCTGCCCTTGGCGAGACACCAAAGCTCTTTCCTTTTCTACCCTGTTTTCTTTCCTGATGTACAGATTTTTGTTAGCTGCCACCAGCAGGACTACTTAATTAGAAGCAAAGTTTAGTTCCCTTAACAAAAAAATAAAGATGTAACCACCACAGCAGTTATTAAACAGAAGCTTTGGTGAAAACGCCCAGAGGGAGCATTGCAAAGATCAGAGGCAGCTAAGCCTTGTATTTAGTGATAGACAGTTTGATTGACTGAGTTTTCACATTGTGTTGCTGCTTTTCATTATTCCAAGAGAAGGCTATTTCAACACTGCTTTCAAATAGCACTGTCCTTTTTTTCTAAGAGTACCTTTGCGCAGCATCCTTCATCCTGTCTGATAACCCTTTGAGTCCCAAAGCATTACTGTTTGGCATACAACCTCTCATTCAGATTGCCCTAAGCAAGTACATTTGGGTTTCCAAGTTACCATAAGCTTGATTATTTTCAGTGTTTGGGTTACACAGTTATATACAGAGGTTACTTTTATCCCTTCTTCTCTCTGGGTTGAGAGCACCATGTTTAACAGAGTTCTCAAACAGGGGTATACTGAGCTGTGCCTGAGACTCTAAAAGGCAACTTTAAAAATACATAGAAAATTATCACTCAAAAAAAGAAAGAAAATTACTTAGATGGAGCTTTCCAAAACATTCTTCCTTTGAACATAGAAAAGTCCACAGATTCTGCTTAAGAGAGGTTGTTACTGGATTTTTTGGAAAAGATCTTTTTGCTTTGCACATCTTTCTCCTAATCTGTTACTATAATAGTTCACGCATTGAACTACATAAAAATGCCGATGTATAACACATTTCTCTTTCTACTGGATATTCTCAGTTGTGACATTCACTTCCTTAAGCATTTTCAAAGTCATTACCAATTCCTCCCACAAGAACCTTTTTAAAATACAAGGAGAAAGTCAGACAGATTTGACCTTGATGAAATCATTGCTTATTATTTTTTCAGGTATCTCCATATTGCAGCTTATTATTGTACACAGTGGGTTCTGCAGAAAGATATTTGTTCTATAAAATGCAGTTTAGAGTTTCTAGTCTTTTTATCTCCTTCAAAGGACAAACTTATTTCCTGGTATATTTTTGAAAACACTCATTAAGGGGAGCTCTGTGGGGCTCAGACAGGGGCTTTTCAAACTACAAGCAAAGAGGAAACACTTTTTTCCATCATTTGTATCCTTTCAATAATGTACGAAAAAGAACGGTAGAATCTGAGGCCTCAGATTTACAATACATGGATCAAATAATTACGTTGCAATAGATACTGTACATTCGTGTTGGGGGGGTGTCCCGTCAAAGCATTTGGCAGGAGTAACACAAGTTATATTACAACTCAGTAATTAGATCTTGTTTAAAACTACTGCTTCAGAAACAGCAAGGGACAACTGAAGTCTCTTAATCTTCTTTTGGATAAGTGAGAAAATTCAGTGTCTGGAAAGAAAAGGGACACCTGTCATTTGCTGGAAAAGTGGAGCATGTGAAGAGTAGCTCAAAATTGTGCTTTTTTTTTTTCCTCTCTGCAAAACATCACAAAATCCCACAAGCTTTATTTAATTGTAATACTGTAGTACCTACCTAGTAGGCTCTCTTTCCCTGGAAATCAGTTTATCGTGGTGGCTACCACAATAAGAATCAACACACAGCAAATGTTGTTGTATGAAAAATAATGAACATTGGTGAAATGAAAGGAGTTTTTGTTTGTTTGTTTGTTTTAAAAACTAAAAACAACCTATTGAGATGTCTCTACTCACAAAAGGAAAAGAAAAAAATATTATCCTTGTATTGGAGCTCTGCTGGAGCCTAAGTACCATTCCTCCCCATGGTCTTTGGATCAGGCTGTATACAAACAATCAGAACTAGAATGGGGATCAAACTTAAATTCAGCTAGATACTTCTAAGTGTGCAGTTCCTATACACTTCCAACCCACTTCACTGCTGAGAGTTTCCCCACTCCCAGCCCTTCATAACATCACTCCTGCACTACCTGCTTTTTCATCTGTCCACTAGGTCTCACTCCTCTTTGTGCCTCCCAGAGTATTGGAGGTTTTGGCATCTCATACCTCCTCTCCCACTGCGTTGCAGGAGAGCCTTGTCTGCAGAGACTCTCTAAAAGATGTGGCCTGATGGTGATGCTTGGATACTTCGCTGCATTGCACAGGAAGAAGTTGCCCAGCCAAAATGAAGAGAACTACCCATGCAGTCTTTTTGTACTTAGCCTTTCTGCGTGTAAGCACTGCCTTTTTCTGGAATGTTCTGCTGACTGCTAGTATGAAAAAAAGGAAAGCAATAGGATGAAATTTAATTTACTCTCAGAATCCACATCTAGTACTTTGCATTATACTCAGCTCTGAAAAAATCCAGCACGGAGAGTAATTCACAAAAAAGAGACAAAGACAGCTATTTAGAGGCACTGAACACAAATGCCAAATACAGATATGAAAATTTTTTCTACTTCCTAGTTAGAGGTGCTTTACATACAATTGCATACAAAATATATAACGGACTAATATGGAAACCTGATAATACCTAGGGTTTGGATTTGGTCTGGACAGTTTAAAATCATTCAGTTTTAAGGTTTACTCTTTTTGCTTTCAAATGGAGAACTAGACTGAAAATCTTTTGAGGAAAGCTTCCCAGTTTATGAGGGTTTTAATGCAAATCTCAGCTGAAACAAGGAAAACAAAGCTGAGGGGAAAATGCATGAGGAAAACATGTAAAAAGAACATTTCACAATCTGAAAAGTTTTCTAAAAACATAATTCAGGTATCATACAGGTAAACTTTATCATCCCAGCTCTAGTACTACAGACAGCCAATTTAAAAATAGCTCATATTTTACTTAAAAACCCCAAACAACTGCGAAGAATATTGCATATTGCAATTTAAAAAGACAACACATTCATTCAAAAGGATACTACTGAGCCACATAAAATTCTGATGAGAAAACTCTGATCCCTGTAAATTCATAAACTATCCACAAATACCAAAACTAATGAAGTTCTGACAAGTCAGCATCAGGCATTAGAAGGATCAATACATAGCTCCTTAATACAGAAAACACCACAGCTATGATATGGAAATTATCGAAGAAGTACCAAAATCTGCTTAAACGAGGGATGGGCACTGCAGAGGCAAGGCTATAAAGAGAAAATATCCCCAGCTCCCTTAACCTATAAAAACCGTGACTCTGGTGCCTGAATCACCACTGAAGTTGAAGCAGGCTCCTGGCAGTGAGAAAAGCAACACCAGAAATCTAGAAAGCAATCCTCGAAGTTACTGAAAAGGACTGGTACCCCGCCTCCACCTTCACAGGCACCCTGTTTAGAGTGCTGGAGGCCTCTGTCCAAAGGAGTCAGTCAGGTTTGCTCAGTTGTGGTTGGAGCAGGAAAAAAAAACCAAAAAGCAAGAGAGAGAATCTCAGCATTAGTTGTCTGCCTGCAAAATCCTTCAGCTGAATAGCATGGATTACTAAAAGCTAAGATGAATTAAATATCCTTTTCTTTTTTTTTCTATTTTATCATTTGAATGAGACCCCATTAGAGCAGGTGCTGAATAAACAGCACAAATTACCATAACCTTGAAGAAAGAGCTTCTCTTTGGTCCAGCATTTAGGAACACAGGCCAGTCCTTAATGTACAGATGAAGATCCCTCCTGCTTAATAACAACTTACATGATGAATTCATCTACTTTAACGTTCACAGCATCAACACTTTGAAGTGGTAAACTTTTACAACAATCACTTAAGCATGCCAGGAAACAAAATAGCATCCTGAAACAGCTTGAAAGGTAAAAACTGAAGAGTTCTAATAAATTCACATGAGGCCACGCTGCCTCTTGAGGGACACTTTGGTGCCTGGGCAGTTTAGTGCCCTAGGCCACCCAAAGCAATCCAGGTGTTTGAGATGACACCACAGCCAATTCCTAACTTTCTGAGGAAGGTGGGCAGCAGTCTCATATGTATTTTACTGTGTGTCAGATTTAAATAGTGACACAGAAGACCCAGCCTGACTTTAAAAATTGCCCTGACACTGATCTGTCCTCATAAGAGTTGAGCATGCAGTGCACAGGTAAATACCAGTCTTCCATTTTAATTCTTCATTCATTTCTGTGTAAAATATTATTGTTATCAACAATCAGACTGAGCATCATTATCTGGAAAGGCTGTAAACTAAAACGAGTTTGTCTAAAGATTTTTTTTAATGACCTAGTAAAATCAATTGAGTACCGTGCAGGCCAGCGTTACATGATTTGGCAGAAATGTTAAACCTGAGTAAAAAAAGCCCATGGAAACAAGAATTAAAGTTGTTTTGCAAGCAATGCACTTTTCTTACTGCAGGCATAATAGCTACCCTTAGGGTTTAGAGATTTTAGTTGATTTAGAAAAGGAGAAGTGAAAAGAATAAAGAGTCTCACTTATGCTTTTGCCTTAAAGAACCAGATTAATGATGTGCAGTGAACAATGAAATGAAACCATTCAGTTTGGTCCAAAATGCTACTTATTAGCAGCAGAGTTAGGCAAAAGCGTGATAATATTCAAGATTTCAAAGAGTATAGAGAGTGAAAATATCCAATATTTTTAATGGTGTTTCTCCTTTGTTTTGAGGGGACCAATTAAACCATTTCATTTTGTTGTTTTCACCTGTTCTCATTTGGACCTGTTGGTTTTTTTTGTTACACAATTTTAAACATGAAAGGTTTTACAGACTCCTACTTCTCCCTTTCCATAGACCTGTCACTTCAATTTTAATTCTTAAAATATCAAGTGGGACACTTCAGCAACCTAGAAACAACTTCTTTTTTTAAATTAAGAAGGAAATTTTGTTAGAAATTAGTTACTCTGTCACAGAATTGCAGCTGGAAAAAAATATTTTTTTTAAACATAAAACCTATAGCTGAAGAATTTTTGAGGAAATCTGTAGTAGATCATGACAAAAAAAAGACACATGTCACCGCAATCATTTGTATTACATTGATTGCATAAAAAACTTCCAAATAGGATGTTGAGAGTCTATCGTGCTTTATCTTTTAATATCCGCTTAAAAAAGTATTACCACCTATCATCTGCACCTGTTCAAGTCTTCTGCAAATTCAGCTGTATTACACTAATTTTTACCTGCTCTCGCTCTTCGGTAACATACTTTTACGAAGAGGACAAAGAAAGCTCTTCTGACTTTATATTTTCCATGCTTTCCACTTCGAGAAAACAAATATTTGAACCCCGTCAGTACAGCAAATATTGTCTTTGCTATTTGTGGATATACTGCCACCTACTAGTGTATCAGGTGTTTTGTGAGAGGAAGAAAGAAAAGAACAATAAACTTCATAAAGTTACTTCACTAAGTTGAAAACCACTCATAAGAGAGGATTAATTTGTTCTGAAGAGAACTAAAGAGAATGTTGTAAATATACGCTATGTATACGCTGTCAAATCAAGAAAAAAAGGGCATTAAGAATTTAGAGTAACGAAGGCTATAGGAAACAGGTCAAGAATCCATTCTGATCCATGTTCTCTCTCCAACAAAAAGCAGATGCCCAGAAAAGACTATGAAGCACAGGGCACATGTAGATGAAACACCCCTTGAATACTCTCCCAGCTTTGAGTCATTTAGAGGCCATAATTTCTATTTTCTTCTGCCCCAAGATCTCACTCTGATTTCTAAGGATCATCTCAGAACAAGTCATTTTATATGTAAGGCTAGGATTATGTTTTCTCTATACATCGCTTTACACTTATTGAATTTCATCTACCTTTTAACCTAGTCACAGTCTCATAAGGCCCTCCTGCAATTCTTCCCAGTAAACTTTCTTTTTTGCTGCCTTCTATACTTTAGTATAATTAGCAAAATTATTGTAACATTGTTCAGTACCTTCTCTGGGTCATTCAGACGTATGCTCAAGAGCACAATTCTCCGCAGAACCTCACTGGTAACTTCTCTACCACAAGAAGCAGTGATTTGCACCTAATCTGTTTCCTGTCTTTGGCAATTTATATAAGAGGAAAAACATTCCCTATTTCACAGCTGCTTAATTTCCTTTTTTGTTTTTGTCTGCCTTTTGGAAATCCAAGTCGTGTTCCAAGTGAAGTACATCAGCTGGAGCTGCCTGTCCATGTGGCTGTCGATGTGAAAGTTTGTGAGGCAAATCTGCTTTTTAATTATTTGTATTTTAAGAAAAAGCCAACTTCACAGCTCCCAGGTGAACCACGGATCTCCTAATTGTATTCATTATGACATTTCCTTTTGTTTTGCCTGGTATTCACATCACATTTACCACCCTGTAGTTCCCATGATCTGTTCTGGAATCCATTAGAAGCCCTTAAAAACTCTTAAAGACCAACATCATATTTGCCACCTTCCGGGTCTCCAGTAGTTTTAGACAAAAGCCTACATACTGCAAGCTCACAATTCTGCTATTTTATCCATGACTTCCATTAGCACTTTTAGATCACCACCTGGTCCTGGCTTCTTGTTACTGCTTACTTTGACAATGTGTTCCACAATCTCTTCTTACAGATACTTCAATTCCAGACAACAGCCCCTGATGCATCCCTGATCAAGACATGGTTCATCTCAGAGCTCTCTGCCTCCTTGCATACTGAAGGCGATTGCATTTTGCAGCATTTTTACACCTTTAAGAGATAGTTTCCCAGGGATCTTTGTGAACTGGAGAATTTCCCACCGAAATCAGTGAATCCTTGTATAAAGCTGTATACCTACACAGCAAGACCCAGTCTGACATCCAGAACTGTGGATTTTGCTGCTCACAAGATATATAGGATCGCTGAGAGTTTGTGTCCATGTAGACCACACTCTGCCTCCCACAGCACTGATCCCATTTGCTTCAAGTGTAAATAGGACCTAAACTGAAGATAGCTGTATCTGAGGGAGCTGGCGGATGTCATTGCTGAGCCACTCTCCATCATCTTTGAGAGGTCCTGGAGGACAGGAGAGGTGCCCGAGGACTGGAGAAAGGCCAATGTCACTCCAATCTTCAAAAAGGGCAAGAAG
>Ga0065711_1027482_pt1 | contig 48955 bp, 28 predicted proteins | sample Hoacrofraction12_FD_59098 | JGI IMG/M metagenome (GOLD analysis project Ga0065711, IMG submission 59098) | Hoatzin crop microbial communities from Cojedes, Venezuela - Epithelial fraction 12 v2 (version 2) | ecosystem: Host-associated > Birds > Digestive system > Esophagus > Crop | place... | reverse complement strand
GGAGCCGCTCGCCGGGGGAAGCGGCTGCGCGCAGGCAGCCGGGCTGGCACCCCCGGCTGGCACCCCGCCGCCCCCCCCCGCCCGCTCCGCCGGGGACCCGGCCACCCGGGGAAGGGGCTGTAACGGGGGACGTCCCTCTCTCCCCCCACGCATCGTGCGTGGGTGCGGGCCGCTTCCCCAGCGCCCCCGAGCCGAGCGTGAAGCGAAGCCCGCGGCCGCTGCGAAGTTGGCCCGGTCCCCGTCCCCATCCCGGTCCCCATCCCGGTCCCGGGGCGAGGAGAGGCCGCCGTTCAACAACACATAGAGGAGGCTCAGACATGACGGGGAGATTAATTTATCCAATTGAAACAGCAGGGGGAATTCAGGTAGGTGGAATTTAATTACTAGATTTGGAAAAGAAGATGTGAGTCTCCGGAGCTGTCAAGAGCACTTAAAAAATAAAATCATAATCATCAACGTGGAGCACGGCGGCTGTTGGTTTGCCGGCAGCAGCTCGGTGCCGGGCTCTGGTCCTGCAGGGATGGCCCTCAGCCCTCATCCTTCATCCCCGTCCCGTGGGGTGTTCCCTGTGGCTCCACACGCCGCCCCGGCACAGCAAGCCCGTCCACGCGGGGCAGCCAAAGTGGGAATTACAGGCATTACTAAGGGGGAAAAAAAAAACCACAAAACAAAGTAGGACTCTGGAAAAGGGCTGCCTCATCCAGCTGTGCCTGCTCACCTGCCTGACTCGCTGCTCTTCTGATCCTGCCACTGACAAGTATTGAACAAGCTGAGCAATCCCTTGCAGAAGACATTAGAGAATAAATGAAGTATTGGAGCAGATGCGAGTCATTCATGTTAGTACAAAAACTATAGAACAAACCCCATAAAAACAGGAATCCATGCATAAAGTAACATATGGAATGAATCGGAGATAAGATGTCAAATGCTGGAAAGTCCAATGCGCACGTTGTAAACAACCTCTCCTACGCATTTCCCACACACTCCTTCTGATTTTATTATTTCCTGCAGTTGTTTTCTGTCACTTGCTAATTTATCATTTGTGATCTTCATCCTCTATCCTCTTCTGATTTATTTCCAGAGCTCGGTAAGCCCTTCTCCCCTGACATAATCCATGCCTCTCAGGCCCAACATTCACAGAAAGATGCCCAGATAAAAATTTCATTAGCATCCACAAAAAGGGACATTTCTCTTTCTTTGTTTTAAGGCCGTCTGACTTTGAAACGCCTTTACCAGCATGACAAAACCCAGGTCCAGCGGGTAAGCTTAGGCTGAACTTTGTTTTACAACAAGGGCAGCAGCGCAGCCAAGCAGGAGCAGAACCAACCGGGCGGGAAGAAAGCGGAAAGCCCTCAGGCCATGGTGAGCTGCCAGCCTGATACTGCATGGAGGCCCATGACAGCCTGAAAATGCCACCTCTTCCCATGGTGTCCATAATTTGTCATGCCAGTTAACCTTCCTCAGGCCCGTGCTCGGGCTCTGCCACCACAGGACATCTCTGCCCAAAGCAGAAGGGACCTACAGGTGGATGCAGGTGTTGCTCTCTTCCCCACACTGTTGCTTTAGGCTTTCTCCTGAAAGCTGAGGTGAAGCACCTGAGCAACTTCCAGCAGCTGAGGCACATCAGTGGTGGCTTTTCACATGGCTCATAGTTGCCTTCTTACTTTGTGCCCTCCCCAGCTATTGGCACAGGCTGGTTGCTGCCTCCCACATACCTCCCTCTAACCCCTTTGGAGCAGGAACAGCTTTCTGACCAAAAAGATCACCTTGCCACAAGTAGAAAGTTGCCACTGGTGTTTTCCTGGCTGGGATGAAGTGACCTCGGCTGCTGTAACACATCATTCCCCCGACACACGCTTGCAGAGGGTGCTGAGCTTTCCCTACCAGACCTCGCTCTATGCTGGGAGAGCTTTTCCAGATAAAGGCACCTGGGTGTTATCATTCAAAGCTGGATTAAAAACCTTGTCTTTTTCGTAGGTCAGACTTTCAGCAGAAGTTATTACAAAATATAGCAGGGAAATACATTACAAATTAGATTACAGGTAAGGTAATAAATAGGACAGACCTGACAAAAATGCAATCAGATAATGCTATCTTATTACCTTGAGAAACAACTCCCTCTGCCGAGGGAAAGTTTTACTGGCAGTGCTCGGCAGCGTGATGAGTAACCCGCTGTGCCCGGCCGAGATAAGGGGCGAGGGCCTGACCCTTCCCCGCTGGCTCCATCGTTCCACCAGCGAGGAGGGTGACAGCACCAGCATCGCGGTGACACCGTACAGGTCCCTGCCTGCTGGAGCCCTGCGGCTGCTCTGTGCAGGGGTCTCGTGATGGAACAGGAAATTTGAGGGGCTCTAACGATGCATATGACCTCCAAGAACATCTGTTCCTCCTGACCGTGTCCATGCGTGCTGGGACAGGTAATATATCGAGCAGATGATGGTAACAGCAGTGTAAACCAGAATGAGGCAAGGGTACAAATGTGTAGGTTCAGAGTTATCTGGAGTCATAGACTTTCAGAGATCTGTATAAAAATCCTCCTGCAATTGATAGAATGGTTTGGGTTGGCAGGGACACTATAGATCATCTGCTTCCAACCCTCCTGCCAAGGGCAGGGACACCTTCCACTAGACCAGGGTGTTCAAAGCCCCAACCAACCTGGCCTTGAACACTTCCAGGGAGGAGGCACCCACAACTTCTCTGGGCAACCTGTTCCAGCGCCTCACCACTCTCATTATAAAGAATTTCTGCCTTATATCTACTCTAAATTTCCATTAAAAGCATGGCAATCAACAAAAAAAATCTTCTGTTGTATTATTGATACCCATGTTCCCCATTTTTCACCTGCCAGTCTCAGGTGCTTCACAAGTGAGGTCCATAAGAGAGCAAAACTTAAGGCCAGCAGCACAGCCCAAGACAGGAAAAAAAGTCTAGGAAATGGGTATTTAGCATTTGTTGGTATCAGCATCGCAAAGTTGATGAAAGTGATTGTTTTGTGAGAGCAAAACTAGAACATCATTTCTGAGTAGTAGGGGGACTCTTCACAACTGCAGCCTCAGGCAACGGCCCTTCAGGGTCCTGCCTTTAAGGAAAGGGTGGTAGGAGAAAGTAGCACTCTTGCTATTTCAAGGGCATCTGTAAAGCACATTTCAAGGGAATTTCATCTCACCGGGTTTACAAACTGGCTGGGCACTGCCTCAGTGCAGTTTATACTAGGAATGCTCCTGGGTTTGGGTTCAGTTCACATCCGAGATCCCATCCACAGAGAAAAAACACATTACTTTTGGAAAAGAATCGCAAACAGTTGGCAGTTTGTTCCTGGAAATTTGAAAGGAGGACAAACAGATACACTTGAAAAGTCATCTGAGGAAAGGATAAAAATCTGCCCTTGAATCTGGATGCTGGGGTGTCCCAGCAGAACACCACAGCTTCTTGTAAGATTGAGCAAGCCCACTGAGCTCTGGCAAAAAAAGGGAGATCTAGGACACAGAGCCCCGTTGCCAGGGGCAGACATCTGGTGCAGAGCCAGTGGTTTGGGGCAGCCCAGCTCTCACTGCTGTTTATGGCAGTGCAGCTCCTCCACGAAGCGGTGCTGCTTGCAGGAGCAGATACCTCAGAAAGAATTTGTTTGCAAAAATAGGAGATTGAAAAGGTCAGCACAGTAATATGTGGTCACACAGGGAGATGGATTTCATTCAGTGGCCAACAGTACCCTTGTGGTCCCTGCTCCATGCTTCGGGAAAAAAGTCAATACAGAGGTTTCTCTCCCTCCCCCTGGAAGGGGGTGTGCTATACTTACTGAATTTAACCATGCTGAGGACAGGGCCAGGAGAGGAGGGCGAGCACATCAATCTGCTCCCAAATGGCTGTTTTGGCAAGTACTGAGCATTGGCATGTTTCACAAGTAGCCCAGCTGGCCCTCACCACCCAGCAGCCAAGGTGCCAGCCTGTGTGCAGGGCCTCCAGGAGAGCAAGCCAACACGTGCCCGGGGCCCCTGCACCACCCCAACAGCTCCAACCTGCTCCCAGCAGATGACTCAGAAACCATTTGCTAGTTGTCTATGGGTGGAGCCATGCTTTGAATTCAAACAGTCAATTCAAACTCTTCTAGGTTTACATTTAATTCCTTTTTGGGTCTGCATCTGTTCAAAAAGCCTCCAGGTCACTTGGTCTGCTCCTAATCCAGCCAACACAGGCAGAAGAAGGGGAGAAGCCAGCAAGCCCTTTACACAGGAGCAAGGGGCGATCATCACTTTGCCATGGGGGTCCACCAGCTCTGCAACACTTGTCACCACCATGCCTTGGCCCCATGGCAAGGTGCTGGAAAGGTGCGGGTGTGTAGTGAGACAGTGGCTCCTAGCTCCTACGCATGACTACCATCACACACAGCCCTCAGGGTTGTGAACAACAGCGAGGGCTCGCTGCCACCTCAGACAGTACCCTGCTATCTCAAAAAGCAGCTACCATGAAGGCTGTTGAAGACACTGAACATTATCCCACATTTTTGTGACAGGTAAGCTGTGCCTTTGACTTTGTGCTGTAGTGGGAGCCAAGACCAAAAACGACTAGTGCTTCTGCTGAACAATGTTCTCCCTGCGCACCCTCAGAGAAGATGTGTTAGAGACAGCTCTGGCCTAATACCAGGAGAATTGTAAGTTGAAGTTCTTTAAAAAGAGTAAAAGCTTTATAGTTGACTGTCTCCTTTCCCTCGCTGAGGTAACAGAACTGTAGGTTGTCCTGCACCTGCAGCCTAAACCAGAGTGTCAAATATGAAGCTGTGAAGCACTCACCTGCTCCATTTGGGCAATGATATCGCCCTGCACCGCCTCACCTACTGCTGCAATCAGAAAGAGAAATGGAGGAATTTCTGCAGGCTTTTTGCCACTGTTGGAGTTGCAAGATCTTTTTCAGTAACCATAAAGGATTTTTTTTTCTTTTTAATTAAACTGCAAGTGTTCTTCTCTAGCAAACTTTCTACGATGGCATCTCCAGTTAATTAAAGGTTTAAGCTGTCAGGAAATGCTATGCATAAAAAAATAAAATAAAGAGGAGAGCTACTTTAATAGCATTTGTTAATTGAAGTTCTCATCAAGTCAGCTGCAGGAACACAAGCTGTTCCCCAAGTAGATGGGCACCAGCATGCATCCAGACATTTGCCTGCAGTTCCTACAAGTCAGGCTCCCACCTTCAGCCTAGCTTGTGCAGCACGGATGAAGGAGGCAGTGCTGAGCTCCCTCACCATTGGAACAAAAGCAAAGACTTGTCCATAGTAGGACCAGAGGAAGGTGGGGGAAATTCTTGTCTACCACAAGGTATTCTATCTTCCATCTTTAGCCACTGCAATCAAATGGCCACCCACCAGCACTTGTGTTTAATTCACATCCTCCCCAGTCTCCCTCTACTGGAGAACAGGTTCTTCTGGGTTACATGCAGCCTTTTTAGCAGCTCCCAGCATTTCCGGGTGCCCAATGGTGCCAGTATGAGCAGGTGTGGAAACAAGGGCCAGATCAATGGGAGATTTGAAGGGAGACACATTGACTTCACCATGTGGCTGGGAGACATATTAGGGAGCACAAGAACAGATCCCCTGGGCAGTGCTTTTCCACTGTGACCACTTCCAGTAGTGTTGACTGGTTGCCTTTGACCAGCCCCACTTTTGTGTAGTTTATTGCCACGATAGTTAAGTCTTCTGGGTCCTGTATGTCTCCAGTGGTTGACTGTCTCTCCTGATGCTCCCCAACACAGGCATTTTCTGGGAAAATCCCATGGATAAGCAATGGCTGCTGATCCCACAGCCTGTCTGGGTTTTTTTTCCAGTGTTTTGGCCAGGGGGAAGCTGTCTCGCTCCAGATCACTGCATCAGCAGCCAGTGGCAGCCACTGCACCTGGCCACAAAGGAGCTTCTGAGACAAAAAGCAGTAGCTAGCTTTATGGGCCAAGTTGCAGCAAACGATCAATAAGCAAACACAGCACAGGGCAGATGAATCTTTACCAGCAGCACCTGAGCCTGTGAAGGTTCTGGGCCCTGCAGACCTCAGCACAACTCTGGCAGGCACCCAGGCTCCCAGGGGACTCCAGTGCTGCTGTATCTCTACAGGGGAAGCGGAGCTGCTCAGCTGCCTCCCAAGGAGATGTGCTCCTGTGTGCATGCACAGGCACACCCCCCAACCTCCCCATCCATCTGTAAGAAAGCGGAGAACCCTGCCAAAATTCAGACCAAACCCTTTTGTTACTTTGAATATGCCAAAGCAGTCCTTCTAGTCAGCTGCAGGACTACATCCCTTAGACACATTCCAGCCCAAAACTGCTGTTTGGACAGGTGACGCTCAGAATAAAGAACAAGGCAGGTGACAGGTGAGACAACACATTAACCACAATAAAGCTTTGTCCTTAAAGCACCTTTAATGCCTCTGTCCTTTTGTGCACAGGTATTTTAAGCAGACTTCAGAGCCAAATCTCTACTGCTGTGATATGTAAGTATGGCCCAATGCCAACCAGGATTTAGGCATCTATTAACACAGCTGGCAATATGTAATACTGCACCAGGTATTTTGTGGGAAGAAGCGTTTTCACAGCTGGATGAAAAGTTTTACCCTCGTCTTCCTTTTAGAAAATTTTTCAAAGAAAAAAAAATTCTTGAGTGTTCATCCCTCCCCTCTCCTGAGGGATCCAAAAACTGCAGAGAGTGAGAGACACACCACTTAACTTCTTAAGATTTCATTTCCATTATTTAGTTGAAGTGTCTAGGAATACACATTGCTTCTATATACAACCCAACGCTTTAAGTATAAAGATGGAGTGATTTATATTAGATCAGGGAATCTTCCGCTCTCAAAACAAGAGCTCTGAGGGGCTGACAGATGACCCCACAGCTCCTTGAAAAATAGTTAAAAGCAAGCAGTTGCTCTGTGCAAAAAAGTGCATAACATCAAGGTCTACGCCTGCTCCATGTCAATCTTTTCATAGGATCCACTGATCTCCTACAGGAAAACACACACGGTGCTACAAATCCTGTCTACCTACAAGGGACCAATATTCTACCCTGAACTCGCCCAGGTGGATTGACATCTCACTTTCCATCACCAAATCATTGCTGTTGGTTTGAAAGCAGGGCAGCAGCTCGATTTCCCCACTATCAGGAAAAAAATTCAAGGTGGCTGTTTAGAAAACAAAGTAATGTTTAATTGCGCACATTTGTTTTGCTGTTATTGAGCAAGAACAAGTTAGAAGCCCAACAGCATTATTTTTCCTTCCCTGCATAACACCTCATTAATGCATTCAAACTTGTTAGAATTTGTTAGTCCCGGAGGCCCTTGTTGAACCAGAACAATCAATAGATGCAAACAGAGCAGGTAAAGAGGCAATCAGGGTCCTAGAAAGTTGAAATATTTTCCATTAGGACACCATAATAACTTCCCCTGAACAAGAATTTCAACAGCTAGTGCTACGAGCAAGGGGACAACCCAAGTAGGAGCAACTCAGGCAAGACATGTAAGGGAAGAGACATCTCGATTTGACCACGCAGAGCAGAACATGCTCTGAGCACCCCGGGCTATCCCACACAGGAGGGGCGATTCACAGAAAATTCTGCATACAGGAGATAATTGGAAGAAACTGCTCCAACCTTTCGGATTCTGATCTCCTCGCAGTAATGAGCGCATAGGCAGATGATGCATATGCATGAGAACATAATTAAGAGTGGTAAAACCTGGAAGATTTTCAAACTCCATGGCAATTACCAACTTAAACACACAAAAAATTAAGATAGCCTTATACCCAAAGGAAAGTTATCATTCAAAGTGCCTTGCCTCATTATAGTACGCTCGAGCTCAAACAGCAGGTTGGCGAGCAGGGGAGAGCTGCCTTCCATTCGCAGCAGGTGCTCTCCCCAGGACAGAGGCAGGATGCTGACATCCTTCTGCTCTTGCCGAGACATCTCAAACAGTCCCAAAATGCTTTATCAGAACAAAAATAGAAAGTGGAGAGCGCACACGACTGGCAGCTTGGACTCCCCTGTTGCTCTTTGGGCCACTCTGGGGAAGAGCGTTCATGGACAGAGAGCTACCCTGTGTAAATAGATTCACTAAATAAATGTGGTAATTATACTGAATATTATCCTCAGTAGAAACAGCAGTAAGGAAATGATTTGCATAAGAAATGTGGATTATTCATGTAAATGAATGTGTTATTTGTTTATAGAAAGATTAAGTCTTGTCTAAAGACCTAGAACTCAGATATACTTCAAAGCCAACACTTAACCGGTGTCTCATGCCTTCACTCTGCCCACCTCTATTAAATTCATCTTTGCAGCACTAGCTAGGTTTTTCTCACCAGTCCATTTTGCTAAAGCTCAAACTCCTCTCAGTCCAGAGCATAGTTAATCTTCTCTTGAGAGGCTGGTTTTGGCTGCCGTTAAAGTACCTTTACAGAAATTCAGGCTTTTAATCTCTGTTTCAGCAAGCTGAGACTAGCAGCAAGAGAAAGAGGAGCCATTTCTAGGTTTGAAGAGCTGAGCAGAAAGCCTGACTTGGGAGGACGGATCTTTTCAGTTTCTTCCCCAGATGCTGGATGCAAGGAGGAAGGAGCTCAGGTCACAGGCTAGCTCTGCCCTGCACAGCCCAGAAACAGCCAGGACTATCCTCAGTTTTCAGTGGCAATGGTAACCAGGGCAGGCTAGCACAGCCTTGCGGCCCTTGAGAGCTGGGCTACCAATGGACACACTGTGTGGCCTCCTCCCACTCTCTGTACCACCCCATGGCACACTCAAACCTGGGGTACTTTCCCCCTGCTACTTAGTCAATGCAGAAAGGGCTGATCTCATCACAACACCCTCCTGCTAGCATCAGGACAGCCTCATCCCTCGTCACAGCAATCCCAAACCCAGGGTTATTTAGCAAGAGAGAAACACTGACTTCACACAAAAAGCAGAAAGGCAGCCTTAGCTGATGCTGCAGGACCTTTGCCCTGCCACTCACCCCTGTGAAACAGCCAACTCAGCTCCTGGAGCCATGCTGGGAAGGGCACAAGCAGCCAGCACAGCCTCTTTGAAAGGCAGCTTCGCTAACAATCAGAAAACCTTCACACCATGCTTCACCCTCCATAACTTACTACCAGAGGCAGCTCTTCTTACACGCCAAGTTACTGAGGCAAAACACTCTCAGCTGATCCTAACTTTCATGAGCATGCAACAGCCTTGGCCACCTGAGGGTCTGTGGCCTCTCGCTTTAAATAATTTAGGAAGGATGGTTGTTTGCCTCACAATCAAGTGGGAAGGGCTTGATTTGCTGTCAAGGTAAGCTCTCCAGTGACAGCTGTGTTTGCTGCTCAGGTTTTGGCACCTTAATTCAGCAAGGCGATGTGGACTTCGCAGCTTGCTTCAGCTGTTTCAGATAGTTGGAGTTGATAGAAGTTCTTTGACATTTTTCAAATTCATTGCAGCATTTTAAGTAATTTAAAGAGTAGCATTGAGGAATGGAACCTACACATGGCCTTTCCATCAAATTTCTCCTGAGATTTTTTATTTCCAAGTATTTGTGTACCATTAAAAAGAAAAAAAAAAAAAAAAAGAGTTCAAGAAGAAATAGGGGTTCCTTCTACTGGACTCAGCAATTTATTCTTGCAGCATATGAATTATTTTCTGTTAATTCTTCCCCTAAATTCTTTATGTGCTTAGCTATGTGTTAGTTTGATAGAGTATCCCTTTCTTTTTGCATTAGATACAATTAAAGTTCTGCAAATCTCAGCAGTTTAAACTATTGGAAACTTGTGCACATTGGAAAATATTGATCCAGATGATGGCTGGGAAGTGCCCAAAACTTGCTTCCGTGCTCTGCCCTGCACAAGTAGAAGAGCAGGCTGAAGTGGAAATTGAGCTCGCAGTAATGCTCATCTCAGCTGTTCAAAAATCGTGAGCCCTTCGGATCAAACTACTTTGGAGATGCTCAGGGTTGTTTCTATTGTCTGTATTTGCCTGATGAGCATTGAGAAGCCAGGAGTCGCAGATCTCCACAGACCCCAAGGATGAGCATCATGACGTCAGGCTAATATTTCTCCAGTATCACCAAAAGGCAGGTAGCACAATGCTGGTAGAAGTTGGCCACAACAGATGTGCTCAGCATGGGCATCACCTGGGTTTCAGATTAGGGGTCTGTGACAAACATGGCTCCAAATGGACCATAAGACCTCCAGTGGTCTGTCCCACCACTCTCATGGATGCGGTCAGACCCCATTTTTGGGACACGTGGTCCAAAATGAGCCAGCTCCTGCATGACTTCAGACATCAGCCTGCAGAGCTCAAGCTAACGAACAACTGAAGCTAATGAACAACTGAAACTAATGTTGGTCAGGGGATTGGGGGGAACACCTCAGCCCTTCAGTTTTAAACTTTTGGTACAGGTGCACCCATGCCCTAAGAGTAGGAGACAGTTTTTAAGACTAGTATTATGACTCTTCTGAGAAGTGTGTAAGATCAAGGAGCAGGTAGGAAGAGTGTGTGATGTTGAGTTGGTTTTATTTTTCCTTTTAATAGGGCACACATTAAATGACAATAAACATCCCGGTTACAGAGAAGGGGCAACATGAAATCTCATACCCAAAGATGTGCGGCACTTCAAGATCTTCACGGCATCCAAAATGGCCTGTGGCCATTTCCATGGTCCTTTCTCTGGAAGGGGCGTGCTTGCTGTGTGTTCCAAAGCTTTGCATTGCCTGCTCCATTTTCAGGGGAAACACTAATAGGGGGCTGGATCTAGAGACTTGTGGAGCAGGCATGGCCCCAGTTTCTGGAGCAGTATTGCTGGCTGACACTGGTTTTGAAGGGGGCAACAGGAAGGGAGAGACAGCAGTAACGAGGCTATCTCAGACATAACCCTGCTCCTCCCATTCTCTGGAAACTCAGCGTTCAGCACAGAGGCACGAGTCTTCTGCAGCCTCAGCCCAGGCAAAAAGCACCGTCGCCACTGCCAGCAGCCAGGCTGAAAGCAGCCGGGTCAGGGCTGCTTAAGACCCAATTTCTCACTCCTGAGCTCCAGCTCTTCAGCAGTGCAGAGCTGCTTTCAGGCAATAAGTGGTTTATGTCTAGCTGCAGCATATTTATGAGAAAGAAATCCTGCTTTTACCTGAGGAAAAAAAGCTACTTTAGAGCAACTACCTTTTTCATTTCGCCTCGCTTAATGAGCACCAGTTATAGACATCCTTCTTGCAGCCACGTTTTCAGGAGCGTGAGGATCGTCTCATGTTTCCGCGGGGTGCTCGGCTCTTAACCCTTCCCTCCATGAGACGTGTACATGACTTGGTAGAAAAAAAAAACAGGTTTCTTTAAAATATGGCTGGCTCTTCATAGTAATCCACTGCTGGGTCTTTTGAATCTGAAAATGTAATTTCCATGTTTGTACATGGCTCGCTAAATATTCCGTCAAAACGGGCTTCAGGAGAAAACAGGAGTTTTAATTGCATGCATTCTTGATGGAGATCCCCTGTGCTAGATTACAGGTGCAAATTTTCCTACAAAAACTTGTTCCCTTCAACAGCAGTAGCAAAGCCATTTCCATTGTCTCACAAAACAGCTGAAAATTTCTACAAAACCCAGCTTTGTTTTCAACCTGACTCTTCCTATGAATTTGGACTCCAAGGACCAACCTGACCATCCAGCTGTAATGTTATTAGTGATAAAGGGGACGTGTGCTTCACCCAAGAACCATTTTCTATGGCACTTTCCACCACTTCTTCAACAAAACAAAAAGTCGGAGATAAGCCCAGGCGGAGAGCACTCCTTCTGCCTGGTATCTGCAGCCACCATAGCGTCAGGTGCGTAGTCTGCAAGCGGCATCAGTCTCAGCACTGCCAGGCTGGGTAGAATTAGTCAGGATTTTGTAGGTTTTTTCCTTTATCTGTGGAAAGTCAGCTTCCTACATTACATAGCTGATCTGAGCAAAACAAAGGTCTGCCTGCGTCGGAAGGGAGTGCGATGGAGACATTCATTTCCCCGGAACAGGTAGTGTAACAAATCAATCCTGACTGCACTGATAAATTGAACTTCAAGCTTGGTGATACTGCTTTTCAGGTCTAATCCAGTGTAAGACGCAGCAGGAAGGAAAGGCAAAGGTGCTCGTTAGCATTTCATTCTGCAAGGAGCTGCTCCCCGAGCCGGAGAGAAAAAAAATAAAGGTCTTCTATTCCCCTTCTCTTTTAGCATGGTATTGCAACTATTTTTGAGGAATGTGACATGGGGTGCCTGGGTACGTGCGAGGGCGTGCGTGCAGATAGTGAAGTGCAGAAGAACTGCCCAGCAATCGTGACTATGGCCAAGCCCCAAACCTTGGGATGGCATCATAACTTGAGCTCCTGGGTGCCAGCTAGAAAGAAGCGTTGCTTATGGGAAAAACCCGGTTCATGGCAGTATGAGGATTATTGAGTAGCAACGCCCTGGTACGCAAAGGGAAAAGGAGCTGGTGGGCTGGGCTTCGGGTGGCTGAGGTTTAGATCCAGTCTTGACTACAAAGGCCCATGCTGAACACAGATCACTCCCCCAGGCACTGCAGAAGTACTGCTTTTTCTGAGTATACAGCAAGTCCTGCTCCGGGTCACGCAGCAGCCAGCCCCTGGGGACGTGATCTTCCTCCCCTCAGCACGGAGTAACTGTAAATAATAACAGAGGGGATTTTTGCCCTTAGCCTTTCTGAATCTGGATGCAAACATCATATATGCGGGAAGCTCCAGCTTGTCACCCCTCTTCCACATTGGAGTACAGGGTTGCATTCAGCCAGAGTCCAGTAGGACTGACGTTGGGAGATAAGTCTCCACAGCCCCTCCTGTTTGGGCAGAAAGCATGAAACATTGACTCACAAAGGAAATAAAAAGAGACTCCAGGTCTGCAAATTTTGAAATCTCATTGTTTTAATTGAGTCTTTTGGTGGGGTTGCAGGACTGTGGAAGGGGTAACGAGGGCTGGCAAACACTTGGATTTGGCAGTGGCTTTGACTCCATGTTCCCACATTGTGTCTTCATTCCCATTACTGCCCTGTGCAAAGGTTTGCGCTACTGGGACACCTTGCACCCACTCAGCTCCATGGCCAGCCTTTGGGTACTGCCTGCCCCGGGAAACAGGCTTTGCCTTCCAAAAGCTTCAAAGTCCTCAGTTTATGGCTGCGGTGCACTGACAACTCACCCTTTAGAGATCCCTTTTGTGGGTCATGGAGTTAGGAGTCCATGTACTGCTTAATAATTAAAAACAAAGCAACATTATTTATTCTACACAGAGCATCTCATGGTATGGTCAAGGTCCACTGGCACAGTCGGCCAGCCACGATGGTGGTTTGCATAGTAGCCACTTAAATGAATATAATACCTCCCAGCAAAGGACTGTAACATGCTTATAGGTAAGGTAAGAGTCTTGTTGGCCCCACCGTAAAACTAGTGAAAAGGAGAGATGTGACCTCAGACAGAGGTCTGAGTGTCTCAACACTGCAGTGTCTCAACAGCACGTAGACCTTCACATTTTAATGGATTGCCCAGAAATAAATATGCAGATAGGCAGAAATACTCCATCTCAAACCCGGACCAGCTTGATAGCTCTCCGAAGGTGATCATCCCTAGCTGTCCAAGGGCAAGAGCCCCATGATCTTGGGGTGATTTGCCTTGGGGTAATTTGTCCCCAGAGGGCAGCTCTTCCTCTTTTGCCTGAAGCCAGATGTCAGGTCTCTGCCACAGCTCTTCGCCGAGGCCACGAACACTCCAGCCCAGTTAGTTAAGTTTTAGCCCCTTTTTGAATCCTGTTAGGCTTGAGAGTAGAGCCTGTCCTGTTGCCAGCTGGACAGAATCCCTGACGATGCAGAATGCACGCAGTGAGGCTGACAGGTAGCTGCTGTACCCTGACTGCATTGTAAACGTGTGCACCAACTACATCCAGGAAACCTGAAATACTTTCAGTTGTGTGCGTGTATCTTGCAGCAATAAGCTCTAGCTGAATATTTTGTTTGCAAAGGGTTGATTACTTACTTTCAATTTCATCTCAGTCTTACTGTTACAGCATACCTCATCACCCAGCTCCTCTTCGCACTCCAGCCATTATTTGCTGTTCTTGTTATCTGCACCTGCCTTTTCCAAAAAGAACCTTTATTAGCAATACTAGTCTCAAGTCTCAAGCCGCAACCCCACTTTTCTTTCATTTCTGCTAGAGCAATAGCACCCACTGCAAAGCTCAGCATCTCTATAAATGCCGTGGTTACAAACGAATGCATCCTTCAGCAGCCTTTTGGACCATTTTTTCCACAATGCACATTGTAAATGAGGAGTAATATATCTTCAGAATTGCCCAGAAAACGTTATTCTGTTCACAATATAAAAGCCGCACAGTGTCCAAGTAGATGCCCTTGCCAAAAACATTTTATTGTGAGCTAGATAATTCATTTTGAATTGTACACGGTTTGGTATAATTATTCCAGTAAAGCATTCTTTACAATTCTGTAACAGCAAGTCACATGGCTCAATAAAGTTTATTGCTGCAAATGCTTAGTGATTCATGGCATGGATGAATTCTGTTTCTTTCCTGGATCAAATAATCAGTAGCAAATAATCTCTCCCTGCAATTACATTGCTCTGCATTAAAGAAGTGTGAGGTAAATAAGTACAAAATCTGATATAAAAAACTATGTGTAGAACACTAAAATGAACTGCAGTTTGAAACTGAGTTCCCTACACCACAGTTTTGCGCACAGCCTGTGGCAGAGTTATGTCCACCATACCCCTAGCCTTAAATGATTGCTGCTCAGCTTGTTACACACGTTGTGCAACAAACCCAGTTGGGACTGCCAGATTTTCATCCCATCGTGTCCAACAGAGTCATGCCGTGAATGCTCTGCACTCACGCAGACCCCCCGGCCATCCCCGTTGGTGCCGGGGACCATCTTTTTCGGAGCGTGCTGAAAAAGCAAGACCTACGCTCTCTCAGTCAACCTTTTCCGTGCTTCCAGTGCTGCTCCTGCACATGGTAAATCAGTGTTTATAACATCTCCCACTGAGCTGAGTGCAAATTAAATCAGGCTAATTTAGTTTGCACCATCGTGTTCAGTTGCGAGCCACAGAACTAAACAGAGGCATGACACTCGGGAGAGGGCACGTGCTTTGTGACAGGAGCTGCTAACGGAGCCTCTTTGGGAGCCCAGCTGGACAGCAGCGCTGCGACACGGCTGCTCAAGGGCCCTGGATGTCCCTCCTCCCACCAGCCTGCTCTGCTTCCCAGATCCAAACCCTGTGGCTCCAGTGACACCGCAGTAGGCCACTTACAATAGATGATAGATAAACCTTCTGTTATAAAACAAGTACAAACACAGCTATCTATTTATCTGGTTCTAACAGTTTTCTCATAAAACCAGTATGAAAATGATACTGTTTAGAAACAGACTGTTTGGGGGAATAAAGAGCGCACTGTTGTTTTTACTGTTTAATGCCTCCTGACTGGGAGCACTTACACACGGCGGGGTTTATCTCTGCATATGCTTCTGCTGTTGCACAGGCTCCAGTGCAGTGGTAAGCACATACCTAAGCTTAGTCTTTTGCTCGTGTTTACATTCTTATCCACAGTCCACCTCACTCCTGAATCTCATGCGCACTCTGAAAGGATATTTACGAGATTAAGCACCAAAAAATTCACAAAAAGCCAGAGGGAAGGCTGCCTATGCAAGCTTGATAGAACTCCTTCCTATAAAGGCATTAGAGTATGTTTTTTCATCGTATGTTCATTCCTCTTGGAGCTCTGTTTCATTCAGTGCCCAGACTAGGCTGTGCACTGGAAAAGAGCCACAATTGTGCTGTCCACCAGAAAGTTAAAAAAAAAAAAAAAAAAGAAATCTAAGCAGCAACCCGTAACAGGCACTTAGCACGGAAATTTGCAGCCCAAATAAATAAATGGCAAGAAAGAGAAAAAGGCTCCTACAGATAGACACATCACTTAACTCTAGCATGGACTTCACGGTGAATAGTCCCACATGTAACATGTTCTCTAACGCTGTTCACAGCTACGCACCCAGTTTCCACTATTTAATTAGCTACAACCTGTATGTGCCTGTGTGTTTTAAAAGTACACGCACACTCTCTCTCTTTCTGCTTTATAAAAAGTAACTGACAAACATCCAAATGTTTTACCAGACTGCTCCTGTATCATGCTACAGGGAACATCTATTCCCTGCCACTCTCCAGTGACTGTAAGACAATTTGGGATTAGTTTACTTCTCACTGCACTGTACTTTTCCACCTGCAGACAAAACCCACTGCCTTTCTGAAATAAATCTGCAAACATCACATCCTCCATTCACAACAAAGCTGGGCTCGTCACTTGATCAAGTCAACTTAAGTTCACTTCAATAGGGCTATATTGGCTTCTAAAAGCAAGAGATGTTTTGAGTGCTTGCAAACCACCTTTCCAAATCATAGCTTGGGAAAAGTGTTCATTCAGAGAGTCCTACCCCTTCTTCCCCACAAGCCACTGACTCTTGCCATCTGCCATGAGCCTAGCAGCTGCAGAACTGGGATTTCCTCTGTTAGGTGACAAGCCACTCAGGGCAGGGGCTGTTTCTCTCCCAGGCTCAAGAGGTATTTAACGCGATAAAGCACCATCACCAAGCACAGCCTCCGGGCGCTAGCTACCACAAGGTATGCCACCCTGCAACAGAAGCAGTGTAACATCAGCATTAAGCAGCTGATCCCAACGACTCCCAGTGCTCCATGGTGTCACACTGTGCATCCACAGCGTTTGGCATCCAGCAGTCTCTTCTCAGAGGGTTGTCTGAAGTGAGATGTGACTCAAAACAAATAATCAGCAAAACTTCAATTCACCAAGTCTGTGGTCATTAGGTCAAGTCTGCTTGAAGGAAAGACATTTCATAAGAGGTAAATTGCAGGGCTGAGCCCAAAGAGTCCAGTGTGCACAGAAAGTTGATACAATGCAGCCTTCCTCATCCTGGTGCACGCCTGGTTGTCCCCTCTTCAACAGTATTGCTTCAGGAATATAGCGTCATCATCATCCACTGCAAAGTAATGGGGAAAGCAGGTTGAACTCCTCCATCCCTGAGAGCAGTCTGCAATAGTCACAACAGAACTGGATTACAGGGCATTGGAGATTTTCTGTCTCCAGAAGGAGCAGAAGCCATAATAAAGCACACAACTTGGAAGTCTGAAGCTCTTAGTTGTTTCTAACCAGCTCTAAGTGATTAGGTAAAGATACCTTCTTTAGCCCTACAGAACAAAACACGCAGTGCCACTTGAAGTGAAGAAGCCTGCATTTGTCAGTCAGGGAACAGGCTTTACCTCAGATTCCCGGAGATATATCCCTTTGCCATCTTGTGTTAAGTTGCGAAAGGCCTCTGCGAAAGAAATGAGGAGCATTAACTTGGTAGCCAAGAGATCAACAGCAGCCAAGACACCCTGTCTCAGGAAAAACTTCAAAGACAGAGTTTGTAGGTTATTCACGAGTGCACGTGAGCTTGTCTGTTCTGTCACTGGAAGATCCCTAATGGCTGGGACACAGGGAGGAGCTGAATAAAGTCAGGCACATTACTGTCTCTCTATCCAGCTGTGAAACCTCGCAATGCAAGTGGTCCCAACTTCGCCCACTGCAATTTTGAGACATATGCAAAGTGTCTATAGCACGAGCTCACAGACTGAGCATCAGCTGTTTCATCTTCACACCTGCAGTCCCACCAAAGGTATATTCCAAGGCTCCTTTCTTCCTGGAAAAGGTATATTCCAAGGGTCATTTCCTCCCGGAAAGTGAAAAGTTTCCAACTGTAATTTGCCTACCTCCTCCTACAGAAGGCTGATGCAAACCTGCAGGGAGCTAAATCACTCCGATATGTACGACCTGGATGACTGTACAAAGTGACTGGTGGAAGGGTAAAGAGAGAGAGCTTGATTTCCTCTATATCTGTCCCTTGCTTTAAATTGATTATTCTTGATCTATTCAGAAACCCAGTCCTTCTAATTTTGACCTTGCCGCTGCCAGCTGGAGCAGCATCAGAAGGGCCAGAGCTTAGCTAGCCAGCCCAGCTTGCCTGGCCAGCCACATAGCGCCAGCCTCACCTCCCATGATCTCCACTCGAAGCATGAAGCACACAAAGCTCTCAAAGCTGATCTTCAAGTCAGGGTCACCGTATCTGATTGCCATCAAATTACAGACTTCATTGCTGAGTGAAATGCCTTCATACAGGGAAGGAAAAGAAAAATAAAACAAAAAAACCAGAATGAGATGGCAACTCTCAGCTGTAGGCAGATGAATGTGCACAGCTATGGGTGTGCACACAGCTGTGAGCATGTACAACTGAGTGATCTTCAGCCCTTCTCCAACAGCTTGGTTTTTCAAACCTCCGCTAAGATTATCAAATATCAGTCAGCCCACACCAGCTCACCATGTGGAGATATCTCCTCTAAACTTGGAAGGGCTGAGATCTGATCCCCTATGCTCACAGTCCTGCCAGAGTTGGAATAAAATACGCATGGGCATCTTTTGCTCGTGAGTAAATGAAGGTAATAACAGCAGCTGCATTTAAGAGCAACACTCCACAAGAGGGTAGGAAAGGAGATGAAAAAGAAAGTCCAGAGGAGGTTCATACAGAAAGCCTCAGTCCCAATGGCAAGCAGCATTTGCAAGGAATGAAAGTATTTTCTTATTCACGGCCTAAGATTTGTATTTGCTTTAGAAGAGGGCCACCTGGGTTTCTCACTGTGCTTTCACTGACTCAGATGAACTGGGTGAACCAGGCACCAAAAACAGGAATGATATTTAAGCTGTAAACCTGCAAAAGAGGCTACAAAACTGAGCACCAGCCCCCACACAAAGCTCAATAACAGCAACAGAGCTTTCGGACCCATGTGTACAGAATTCCATTTCCAGATCAAGCTCCAGATATTGTATTAGCAGTCTGGCACCAGTATTGCCTCTGTGCAAGTCCTACGCTTTCAGGTTCAGTCCCTGAGCTGTCATCTTCAGCAGAGGTAGCAATTTAATATGAGCTAGGTATGGCCTCCCGCATGTATCCACATAACCCCAAACAGTCTTTTAAAATTAAAGTAGCAATGAACAGGAAAGGATTTTAAAACTGGGTCTAAAATAGACAGACGCTGCTGTTTCAGAGAACTATCAGTATGAGACCACACTAAGGCAAAGATTAAGCAGCAATATAATTTTCAGATGTGTTCACCCAGCTAAAGTGGAAAGCAGAGATGGCTAAGACCATGCAGCCTATGATGTTTTCCATTTCTCCTGGGCTCTACCTACAATTCTCAAGACATTTCCCAGCCCTGGTCTTTTTCCAGCATTTCTGAGGAGGAGGATGAGACTTGCCAAGGTGTACTGTGGGCTCACCTGTCTCCTGTACAGCTGCATGCAATTCCACAAGGTCAAGTTTGCCTGATCTGCTAGCGTCTCTTTTCTGGAAAACTTCCTGGGGGGAAGGGGAAAAAAAAATTTAAACTCCCCCCCCTTCATATCAACAGATGACACCAAAAGGATTGTGAGCAGGGAGATATTGCAAGGGGACACAGAAATTCTTGTTATACCAAATAGAAAAGCAGCCTTTTCCACAGGACTCTGAATTCCTGGATACTCAGTGTGCCAGAGGCATTCAGCTTCACGGGACAATTAAGGTCAGAACATCTCACTTAAACATCAGAGAGCACCCATTACAGAGAAAAACCCAAACAAACTGAAAACTCATAGCCACTCTGATATTCACACAATTACAATAGGTGAATATTATTATAATGAGGATAATGATTTCTTAGCCCACAAGCTTATCTTTAGGCTTGATCTTCCTCCCACTAAAGTCAATGGAAACCTGGCTGCTGATTTCAGGGCAGCAGGAATCAACCCTTTCCTAAAGCAATTCCACTCTGTCACAACTGAACTATCAGTATGGAGGGTGAGAAGTTCAATAAGCAGTGCCATGTCCTGGTGGTAAAGAAATCATGGTAACGCTCAGTCTGACCTAAGAAACAAGGCTCCAGTGAAGTATAACATGAGTCAGAAATATCACTCATGCTAAGAAGGATACATCCAGGAGTGCCAAGATACCCTGGCAGGCATCCAGACTGAAACTCAGGCAAAAACTCTGGAAATCTGAGGAGAAAACAAAAAAAAAAGGAGAAAAAAAGAAATCAAGAAAGAAAAAAGATTGTTTTGAGAAGTCATTGAACATTTCTCAGAAAAATGGACTCTTACAAAATTCCCCCTCACTTGAGATGCCTCAGGCCCCAAAGTCTTTGTGAAACTTTACACCCACTTGAGAAGACATATCATTTATAATGATAAAAATACGAGGCAACAGGATGGATTCTACTAGTCTCAGAAAATCCAATATGAGCTCCCTGCAGGCATGTAATACAGAATGAAATATGGTGCGCTATCTCCAGCTATTAGAGAAAATGGAAGGAAAAGGACATCCAAAGCTGTAATCCCAAACAGAATTTACTGCATGACCTTGAGCAAAGTCACTTGACCTGAAGAGCTTTGGGGAGCAGCACTGCAGGTTAATTGAAATCCTTGTGCTAAGCATCTCTCGCTCTTTCACAGACATACTGCCAGCTCTGTTAATATAATTAAAAGTATAAGCATCACTGAAAACACGATGCTGCATCGAAGCTTAGCATTCTTGGTTCATACGTAAGTTACATGAAGAGTAACAGAAATAGACTCTAATCTCACTGCAAATCATGGTTATAGATTGTCTGTAGACTTCCACTGAGCAAGGGACAGAACCATAACTCACCAATCCCTTCTCCACAGAAAGTGAAGATGTTTTAAACTTGTAATATCCCTGTTTATTAAATATGAATCAAGTACTGCAAAGTTTTGAAATGAATGTCTTAAAATTGATCTTTTATGAAAAATACTCTCTGTTCAACATAGTCTTCTCACAGATAAGACAGTACCTGGTGGGTCACTTTGCAAAGACAGAAGAGGAATCCTTGTCTATCTTTGTAGAAAAGGGAGCAATGTCAAATTCAGCTTAAGTAGAAAAGGCACCACATCAGTCTTTTGTTCACCTTCTCTGTTGCCTATAATAGCTGGATGGCACATTTTCTGTATTGCACACCGGTTGTTACCAGTGAATAAACTGGGACAGAAATCTATATTCATCGTTATATGTGTAACTTCATTGTCATTGTTCAAAGGAAACAGCCACTGCAAAACCTCGCTGCTGTCCAGGTAGTGTTATTTATAACTAGGGACAAAATTATGAGCTTGTGGAGTGCTCTGGGCTGCCACTGGCAGTGTGGATGTCACAGTCCTCGTGACACAGACAACCTCAGGGCTCACCTGGTTCTCATGCGCATAAGTTACACAGGCTACCTACACCTCCATCCTGTCTCCCAAACACAAACAGAGCAAGGAACAGCCCTATGCATGCGTAGCAGGGAAGAGTAAATACAAACAGCAGGCATGAACCAGGCACACCAAGGTAAAGACAAGACCCTCTTCCACTGCACAACTGCCTGCAGACCAGCCTAACTTTCTACACCTTCTCACAATGGCACTGCCAAGACTGTGGCAGTGGCACAGGCTGATATGAGATACAGTTTCACAACCAATGCTGAGGTCAAGCTGGGTCTGGAGGTCAAATTCAGAGTCTGCATCCACACACAATATCTGTGTTTGCTGGTCCCCCTCATTCCTTCTGTTGTCGAAATTCAAACTAGATTAGATTTGCGTATAAAATTTCTACCATGTTGATTCACACCTCAGCAAATACTTTCTTTCTGGAAATCTAACATGGCATCAGAAGGGTCAGTTCAGTCAGATTCAAGCCAGTCTCTCTTCCCAGAATTCAAGAACCAGATACAGGAGCTGAGTCTTTTCTCTAAGAGGGTTTATTTTACAGAAACATTATTTCTCAGCACTTACTTCTCAAAGATATATTATTCAGGATCTTCTGCAGCTGAACAGCATTTATTTCAGGGTTCTGTGATATGGAAGAGATTTTTTTTAAGTATTAAATCACTTTTCTCTCTCTTTTGTTTTCCTAGCATGTCCCATCTTCATTCTCTGCTTTTCTGGCCCCACTCCAGCCACCGTGAAAATCAATAGAAAAGACTCCCTTTGAATATGACAAGATTCTCAGCCTGCAAGAGCTGCAGCCTGCTCTGAGCTAAGTTCTCAGGGCTCCACACAGATCAATGTGGTAGTGTAGATTTACACTGAGTGAGGATCCAGACCGTTAACCTTTCAGCCCTGGTGCCATCTGCGCCATCAAGCACGCTGTCAAGAGACCTGCTTCAGATATTTCCCTTTTATCATTTACAAACAAAAAAAAAGATGGAAACTTTGGAATATTTCATCGCCAAACTTTTCAAAGCAGAGACTTCCTCTCTTCCTTGTCATAGTAAAGTTTCCAGGTTTATTAGAAACCATGACATTTGTTTGTTTGGAGGATTTTTTAAATGTCATTCTTGAAAAATAAAAGCCTGTTTTCAGGTCATTGAGACATGCCAGGGTATTGCATTGAGAAATGGCAGTACTGCTTTCCTCTGCGCGTACTTGGACATCCTGACAGCAAAGGACCAGCACCTTGCAATATGTGGCAATTTCTAGCACATCTGAAAGCCACACTGTTTTCAAAATCAAAATCTTAAACAATCAGCAAAAAGTAAAAGCATTTCTTCTTTTTAGCAACCGCTTCTGTCAAAATACTGCTAACAAAAGTGCAAATGTGTTTTTGTGAAATTTTGTTTGCCAAATACAAAGTATGCTGTTAAATAAATGCAGTCATCTTTTCTGAAAGGTGAAACACTTGCACCCCTCACCATGGCTGGCAGTATCCCTGCAGACCAACTCTGTCCCAAATCAGGCCAGAGAGATCATTAAAAACAATCTTTCATAATAAAGATCATATTTCACTGGACAATTAGTGAAAAAAGGAGGTGATGGGACACCTGGTACCTACTTCACCCTCATAGCAAGGTAGGCGCCATCAAAGTGTGATCAAGGCTGTGTGACACAAATGTCAATATTTCAGGGAGTGTTCTCTAATAAGCAACTTTCCCCATTTAGTGTAAGAACACCCTGAAGGGTAGAATGGATGCACACAGCCCACCGCTTTGTCCCCAATACGGGTAATAGGAATTAACATAAGCCTGGTCAGCTTCTGCAGTCCATTCTACTGTTCCCCTGGCACCCACACCCGTCGGAAAAGGGATGTTAGAGGGTACATCCCTGCCTAGTCCTTTAATATCCGTTTATGGACCTGCTGCCTATCAGCTTGCTAATACCTTTTGAGCCTGTTGATACCGTCACATCCACAGTGTCCTGTGTTTCAGGCATTCACACCCTGCTGTTGTGCGGAGAAGTATACTTGTCTCAATGCTAACGTACTCCCAAACTTTGTGATCAAATATGCTGCACGGAATCAGCACTGTGCACACAGCCCAACCTCCTATGGCGTCTCTGTTCCCCACACTTCCATGTCCAGGCCACCCTTGAACATCCACATGCTTGTACTTTCACAGAGCTACATAATAGCTCTGGAGGAGTTTACCCTGGGAGCTCACACACACACTTACTTGTTCAAAATGCTTGGTGAAGAAATCCTCCCAAATCTTGCCTTCATACCTATCAACAATTTCCTTTAAGATATTAAAAAGAAAAAATCATTAACTCAAGGAAGAAAAATATCACCATTCAAGACAGAGTTACCAAAGACGCTTTCCCCGAACTGCACTTTCATTCCCTGCCCTTCCACCTTCTCCCCACCACTGCAATCAATGCTACATCACTAATGCAACACACCGCCAAGATAGCTCCCCACCTCATAGAAATGCTATTTCTTGGAAAGAAATACTCAGATAACACTCAGTGGGGAGAAATATTCCCACCCCCCCTCCAGCTGTGCAGCAACAAAGGATGGGGCTCACTCCACAGCAAGAAGAAAGAGAAGGGTCTCTGTCCTTCTTTATACGAGAGACTAGAGGAGACGAAACAAGGAATGGCCCTGTATATGCCAGCAGAACAGACTGTACTATAAATTCCCTTCCACAAGTTCCAGACATGCATGCACTGCCATTGAGCTCAGTTATTCAGAAAATAACCTACAAAGCGCTACACGGGAACAGTACTGCTCTGGTCCCATGATGTCTTCAAAACTTTCAAGGCATGAAGTGAGCAAGGAAAAGTGCAAGAATGGAGCCGGAGTTTCCAAAAAGCCATGAATAGGAAAGACTGTACAGTGTGCAAGCTGGTGTCACTGAAAGAAGTTTTCAAAAAGGCAGCTAACAAAAGCATCTAAAAATTTGCCCGACCCCCACACCTGAATGCATTTGTCCACATGGACCAAGGGACTCTGTTGCTAAACTCAAGCTGCCCTTTCAAAAGTGCTGCAACACAAGCACTCACATTCTCACTCAGCTTCTCCACAGGGCAGAGCAACAGGAAAAAATCAACAGCTGGAGCTGACAACCGAACCACAGACCCCCCCTCTCCCCTCATACTCACCAACCTTAGAGAGAGTGAAACTGGTGTTCCAGCCCATTTCCCTGGAGATGCAAAAAAGCAGACATATTAAGGGGATATCCCAGAGTTGTGCTTTGTCTCATCACAGGTGGCCCCCCCCATCCCCAGATGGGGCCCCAACCCGCTGTTGCAGCATATTTTTTCCCCAGTGTTACAGCTGCATTAAGGGAAGCCCTCATGTCCATACAGCTCCCCAGGGGCTGCTGGCATTTGAAGCCTCAAAAGCAACATTTCTGCACAAGCAACCATCCTAGCATTGCCAGCAGGGTCTCCTGGTAAACTAAGGGTACATTGAAAACTGTTGTCCCTCTCCACAGCCTCAAACACAAGCATGCTGCAAGAATCCTTTGTGTGGGTCTAGCTCAACACTTCCTGAAAGAATAAGGCCAAAAGCAGTGCTTCATCCACTGAGCATCCTACACTGGGAGAGACCCACAACCAGCCTCACCCAAAAGACACTGTGATGCCTTTTGTGTGAGAAAGTCTTTATGCTGTCTCCCTTTAGACTAGAAAGACCAGACCATCCCACTGTCCCAGAGAATTAGGTGCTGGCAGAGAGGCAGCAGCAACTCACCAAAAAACATGCTTCCTGGAGAAGACCCGCAGGATGAATTCAGACTCCTGCTGAGGCTCCAGGGTGGACGGGACAATCACATAGACACCAGGCTCCAGATGGAAGTCATGAGTCACTTCACGCTCATCAACGAAGACCTGGTGCTTGTTCACAGGCTGATGTCGGGTGAAGAAAGCTGGGGGCAGCTTTCTGTTGCTTTCCTGGTACTGTTAAAGGAAGAAACAGAACAGAAATGTGTTCTGCACCAGCTGAACAAACAAATGAAAGACACGTGGAGAATTCACAGGCATGGCACAGAGACAGCCTGCCTTTGCACCTCTGATTTCTTTACAGCACAAGCAGATAACAGGGCCCAAAGGACTCAGTCTCCTCCCAGGGCACAGCAGTTTTCACCACGCACCGCACCTGCCCAATACTAAAATGACAAAGAACAGGGCTTCCTGCAACCTTATCAGCAATATAATAGTACTTGCAAGGAACAGCAGCAAGGACAGGGAGAAATGGCTTCTGTCAATCTAAACTACTGCAAAAGTCATTTCCATACTAGCAGGAATGACTGCAGGCAAGAACTGCTCTAGAGACTGCTCTTCACTAGCCAGAACACCCCTCCCACCCCAAACGAGCCATGCACTTTGACCCAGATTGTCCTTTTCACTAGGAATCTGGTAACAGAGGATTTTTCAGAGCACACATGATCTCAGCATACTGCAGGGGCAACCTAATCCCTTGCCCTGACTCCTTGTCTTTGATATGCCTGGCGTTCTTGATATGCCTGGCTCTTACAGATGTTTCGCTCTGCGGGCACTTTTCTGCACTAGGAAGATAGATAAAGTGTTGATCCAGGCAACACTGAACCAGTTTTTTATGCCACTGAGTGCACAGTACACAAGCCAAATAAATAATCCCGCTAGCCAAGACCACTGTCACCTTCTGATCCTGGCTGTTCCTCAAAACATTTAGCCATTTTACTCCGCAGCTTTGTAGTGGAGATGCTATTCCTTTTCCTTTGCCAGTATTTTTCTTACTAATACAGCAATCTTTCTTCTGCAGGGTTCAGGGTTACTCGTCTTCAGGCCCCTTATGTTAAATTCAAAGTTTTTATATTCTGGTCAATACTTTCTTGACTGTAGTTCCAATACCTTAGAGGCTCTCAGCTTGACATCTCTAAGTATTGATCTTGGCAACAGCTACAAATCTGAAATTAAAGTCCTGGCTGCCACCATCCCCCCTCAGGTGCTAGGGCCACACTCAGAACCCCTCTACCAGGAAGTTTAACTCACTTGCAACCCTGATGGTGCCCAAAATATTTAAGTCAGGAAGGAGTGGCACCTTCCCTCATGGTTACCATGTTGGAAATAGAGTAATTGGAAATACAGTTGTGCTGCCCTGACCATACACCCAAACTAGTTCTTTGCCAGCCCAAATTCACAGGGACTCCATCTGAGAGGTGTTCTGAGTAATAACAGACTGGAAGATCTACCCTTTCAAGATAAAAGGAGCTAAACCTTTTCCTGCTTTAAAAAGCCCTCTGAGGTCAGGGCCAAAATTGCGACATACGTCAGGGTTTAAATTCCCGGGCCCTTCCTCAGGTCCCAGAGGCTCCTGGCTAAAGAAAATACTAGAAATACAGGTGGCCTGAGGAAGCTGAACGCACTTGTAGCATCAGCTCCAGAGCATCCCTAGCCAGGAAGGAACCTGAGCTCCCTAGGAGACCCCTGACTTGCATGGTACACAGGCTCTATTCCCACCTTATCCCAAGACTGGAAGGCAGCAGAAAAGTAGCTCTGGCTCCCCTGAGAGTTGCAGCGAGTCCAGCTCAGGCACAGCCAAGAACTGGGGCACCATCCCACAACTGTAGGAGGGACAAAGTGCTGATTGGGTAAACACTGATGCCACTTCTAATACCTTTGAGGATGCAGCGCAGAAGCGGAAAAGCTGATGCCCCTTTTTAAGGCCACTGAGCCCTCCTGATACGGCTGGTCCTCAGAAGAGTCAGTGGATAGCTCTGTGTTAACAGTGACTTACTGTGGTGCCTCACTGAACTCAAAGGTACAGTTACTAGCTGTCAGCCAAGGAACAAAGGCAAACACACCACCTTCAGTGTTGTCATAACAGCTGCACCAGCCCAGGTCACCCAGCAAACAGCCAGCAGCAGTGACAAGGGACTCACCTCCAGGTCCACCTGCAGGAAGAAAATAAACAGAGCATCTGTCAGACAGGGACCTCTGGGTCTCACACAACATAGCCATAGCATTGCTGAGAAGCAACTACATATATCCAGCTGGGGTCTTTGCCTTCAGAAACCTCAGCCCCTCCACCTAAAAACCCTTCCCCACAGCTATCTCTCTAACTGTGCAAATTCACAGCAGCAGCAAGATCTGTGGCTTTGTTCAAGGAATGAGAGTGGCTCTGCAAGGCACTCTGATAAGCAGAGAATCGGAGGGGGGTCGTGGGGAGAACTCTCACTCCTTGTGATATCCACTCACCCTTGGATACACAGGGAACTAGCAGTATCCACACATGGACAGCTGCCAACATCATACTAGGAACACTTCTCAAGCACTTTACCACGGCTGGAAATAACCTGAGGGCAGTGCTCTCCCTGCCATGAAGTAAGGGGACTCCCAGAAGCCCTTCCTAGCTCTTGCACTTATTCTCAGAGAGGGCAAAGTAACGTCCTGTGTGCTCTAGGGCAAGAGGCATTTCTCACTGTTCTGCAGTCTGACACCTAGCATGCCAGAGAGGCAGCAGGCAGGGCACAGAACCTGAGGGAGCCCAGCCCTGATGTCTGAGGAGACCAGGCACAGGCAAGGAGAAAAGGTCAAAGATCAAGGAAAGTGTAACTCCCATCATGAGGAAGACTAGCAAACTGTTAACAACGGAAGAGGACAAGGCTGAGGTACCCAACAACTTTTTTGCCTCATTCTTCACTGGCAACCTCTCTTCCCACACCGCTCGAGTGGATGGACTGCAAGGCGGGGACTGGGGGAGCAAAGCCCCTCCCACCATAAGGGAAGATCAGGCTCGTGACCGCCTGAGGAACCTGAGTATACATAAGTCTATGGGACCTGACGAGATGCATCCCTGAGTAAAGTCATGGCAGTCAGGTGAAGTCCCCGGTGACTAGAAGGGAAACATTGCACCCATTTTAAAAATGGGTAGAAAGGAGGACCCTGGAAACTGCTGACCTGTCAACCTCACTTCTGTGCCTGGAAAGATCATGGAACAGATCCTCCTAGAAGCTATGCTAAGGCACATGGAGGACAGGGATGTGATTCGAGACAGCCAGCATGGCTTCACCAAGGGCAAGTCCTGCCTGACCCACCTAGTGGCCTTCTGCGATACAGGGACTACATGAGTGGATGAGGGAAGAGCTATGAATGTCATCTATCTGGACTTCAAGGCCTTTGACACGATCCCCCAAAACATCTTTCTCTCTAAATTGGTCAGATACGGGTTTTGTGGGTGTATTGTTTCGTGGATGAGGAATTGGTTGGATGGTCGCATCCAGAGGGTAGTGGTCAATAGCTCAATGTCCAGATGGAAATCAGTGACAAGTGGTATCCCTCAGGGGTCTGTACTGGGATCAGTACTGTGTAATATCTTAATCAATGACATAGTCAGCGGCATCAAGTGCACCGTCAGCAAGTTCGCAGATGACACCAAGCTGAGTGGTTGACATGCCTAAGGGACAGGATGCAATCCAGAGGGACCTGGACAAGGTCAAGAAGTGGGCCTGTGTGAATCTCATGAGGTTCAACAAGGCCAAGTGCAAGGTCCTGCACCTGGGTTGGGGCAACCCCCGCTATCAATACAGGCTGGGGGATGAAGGGACTGAGAGCACCCCTGCTGAGAAGGACTTGGGGGTACTGGGGGATGAAAAGCTGGACATGACCCTGCAACGTGCACTTGCAGCCCAGAAAGCCAGCTGTATCCTGAGCTGCATGAAAAGCAGCATGGGAGCAGGGCAAGGGAGGTGACTGCCCCTCTACTTTGCTCTGATGAGACCTCACCTGGAGTCCTGCACCCAGCTCTGGAGTCCTCAGCACAGGAAGGACATGGACCTGTTGGAGGGGGCCCAGAGGAGGGCCACAAAAATGCTCAGAGGGATGGAACACCTCTCCTATGGGGAAAGGCTGAGAGAGTTGGGGTTGTTCAGCCTAGATGAGAGAAGACTGCAGGGAGACCTTATAGCAGCCTTCCAGTACTTAAGGGGGGCTTATAAGAAAGATGGGGACAAATGTTTTAGCAGGGCCTGTTGCAATAGGACAAGAGATAGTGGTTTTAAACTAAAAGACGGTAGATTTAGACTAGATATAAGGAAGAAATTTTTTACCATAAGGGTGGTGAAACACTGGAACAGGTTGCCCAGGCAGGTGGTAGATGCCATCCCTGGAAACTTTCAAGGTCAGGTTGGATGGGGCTCTGAGCAACCTGATCTAGTTGAAGATGTCCCTGTTTACTGCAGGGAGGGTTGGGCTAGATGACCTCTAATGGTCCCTTCCAACCCAAACTACTCTATGATTCTAAAATGGCACAGATCACCCTGCACACAACAGAATTCTTGGTCTGCAAAGCTGTCCAATTTTAAGGGGCTGGAAGTATCCCTAGATGGTGAAAGCAAAAATGTCAAAGCAATTCTTCACACCTTGTAGAGTGAAAAGCCAATGAAGAGGTGCGGAGCTCGGTTCCGGTGTTTGCTGGTGTGCTTCTGCATCATGGATATAACCACATTGCAGGAACACAGGCTTTTCTTACTGTCTTCAACGGGTAAAACATTCAGCCAGTACTGAGGGTTCATCCAAAAGGTGCCTAAGCAAAACAAGAAAAACATTTTTATGTCATTTTCCTTCACAAAACTGGTTGCCAGCTTCCCACACAATGCCTGGCATCAGAATGAATATGTGACAGGTGGTCTGGACCTCCCGACCCCACAGGGATTTGATCTTAGGGTGCAGTTTACAAGTTTAGCAGTGCAACCACTATGTAAGAAAGGAGGACGGCCCGGGAATAAGGAACTACATTTCCACTCACCTGAAACTAAGAGCTCATTTTGTTTATAAATGTATCAGTATTCCTCCACCACCTTCCATGGGCTAGCTGACTTCAGACCCCACCCACTCTGCTTCCAGAAGGGCTGAGCCTCTGCATTTCCCATTCACTTTACTTAAAATAACGCTCCCTGGAGATGCTGGCGATGCAAATTTTAACAGACAAGTCTAATGCCCCAAAGAAGCTCAGTGTTGGCAATTGATCCTAAGACTCCTGTAGCTCATTTCATACCATAACCAGCCCACTGCCCTATGTTTGCAAGTGATGCACCTTCTATGATAGCAGAAGCTAGTCAAAGTTGTTCAGCTGCTTATTTCTGATGCTTGTGTGGAAGGTTAAGCAGAAAGAGCATGTTTCTGTTGTCAATTTTGTGCTAACAGATAGAAGGTGCCAGTAACTGAGTCGGCAGAACAATGTTACCCCAGAGTCATCCAAAAAAGCCCTAAGCACCTCTCACCATTACAGAATCCCAGACTTCCTCCCGCTGTGCTTCCTTTAACCCATCTCCCACTCTTCAGGGAGTACATCCACTTCTTCCCATCTTCCTGGCTCATCAGGTCTGGAGTTAATTTACAGATCATCAGATCTACAAAATGAATCTTAAAATCTCGCAGAGACATCCTGGGAAAAGAGTGCCAAGAGACATCTTGTCAGCAGTTTAGTTTAGTCCATATGGCTTACAAAAAGAAAAGGAAAGGGAGCAGGGAACTTCGAAGCTGTACCATTCTGTGTTACATATGCTAACGCTCATATTTTATTAGGCAGTAAAGAAGAGAGAGTCTGCTCCAACAGCAGCATCTAGCAGTAGCAAATGCCCGACCGAAGTTTCAGCAAAGCATAGCGGCACAGAGATTAAAATAACATCGCCACCAAAGGGACCGCAGTAAAATGACACGGGCGACAACATTGCCACCTCGTGGTAGAAGCTGTGGAGAAACCACGACCAGATGTAAGTCAAGCAAGAGCTTCCCAAAGCTATCTTAAAACAAAAGGCAGGACAAAAGCTCCTGAAAGCTGACCATGTCTCCAGCAGTCCCGGGAGACCTGGCAGTATCCCGCTCCTACCTCACTCCTGCCACTGAAGAACAGTGCATCTCTTCCGTGTCAGCACAGCTACTGCTTCTCGCAACGCCAAGCAGAAAAGGAGAACAAGAAAGCAAGCATGGGCTGTTATAAAGCAGATCACCTACGCCTCAACCTAAGTGGCAATGTGCTGCTTCATCTCCCCATGCAGCCTCAGAGCTACCGACAGAGAAGGGAGGGCCAAGACTGTGCCATTACCAGAATTCTCCATCCTCCTTCTTTTTCCTCAGCAAAATCTTCTCCTTCGGGCTCAGCAGCTCCCATTTGTAAGAGCTGAGGGCAAAAACATGAGGTGACTAACCCAGCATGGCCTCAAATTCAAGGCAGAGTACAGAGCTTTCCTCTGTAAAAAGAAGTCAAATCCTTGTCCCCACATATCTCCACATTTATCCTCCACTAAACTCCAGCCTCCTACACCTTCAGCCACAGGAGACTCTCCGCAAGCACTCTGGGTTTCCATGAGATGTAGCTAAATGGCTCCAGTTTTCTCCAACCGAAGCCAGAAATGCTCCATTTCCATCAGCCAATCCATTCACTCGCACACACAGCTTCCAAATATTTAAAATATAAAAGTCTAGACCTGTTTTGTTGGCTAATTTTCTGTCAAAGGAGACATAACAGGAAGAGTGTTTGGCATAACGAATGAATGACTAGGGCAGCACAAGAGGCAGCTGGGAATCGTTTAAAAGGCAGGCCTGCAGTATGTTGCTCATTATGCTCTTTAAGAGGAACAGCTGGTATGTTGTCATTATGTGACAGACACGCATCAGAGAAGTTACTGCTCTGCAGACAAGGTGAAAGTCACTCACATTCCCAGCACCTCCCTGTGCTCATCCTTCTTCCCTACCCCTAAGCCTCAGCAAACAGAGCCTGTACATGGAATGAAGCGAAGCTTGGGAGGAAAGAACACGCTCCGCTTCAGAGGCATAGGCACAAGTCCACAATTGCCCATGGTATAGAACACAAACCACTGTCTTTCATAGATAGCAATCAACAAATTCAGACAGATGCACACATAGAGCCCATCTGCCTCACTAGTTGCTTCCTCTGATCTCACACCCAATGGTATTTCCCCAAACAGCCAGGATGGAGGACTCCTTCGCAGCCACCCAAGTCCAATGCTTTGCAGTCCATGGAGGACTTTGCACGGTCCCTCCCATGATAAACGGTGGTATGCCCCAAAATATCCTGTTTGTTTCGAGCCTTCTGCACAGCTATCTGTCACTTCGTATGCCATCCGGATCACAGCAACTTGGCCAGTGTCCTATGTCCATATTATGTTTCCTTTGGCATTCAGTGAATGGAAAAGCAGAACAGAGCTTGCTGAAGCTGCGTATGTGAAATGAGCCCAGCTACGTGAGCACAGTCTGCTGGAGAAATATAAATCTATCAAGCTAAAAATCTATCAAATCATTGCTTTGAAACCAGAGGGTCTGTGCAAGTGACTGCTATTTATCTTTATGCTGCTCTCAGCACTCCTTCACGCCTGAAGGTGGCAGCATCTTTCCTCCAAGAAACTTTCCCCCTCACTCAGCATCAGACCTTCCCTTTTTTAAACTCACCTATCACTCCAGTCTCCTTTCCATTCAATTTTTCCCCACGGATTTCTCAGTCTCACTAGGTTTTCTGGTCCATACTGACAGGTCACCTGCAGAACACAGTAACACTGTGCTTACCAAGGTCTCAGGAGTTACCATCTGGTCTATATCACCGTACTACATCAGATACTAACAAAGATTTTGTTTGTTCTCATAGATGCCAACAAGTACAATGATAAAAATCTATGAACATGCAAGTCTGAACGCAGGCCCAAAGACATTAATATGCTTTATCTTACCTTCTACAACTGAAAGCAGAGACCTCACATATTCCTAATTTGCAGGCTTGGCCATAAATTCCCCTTCCTTTCCAAGATCTGCTCATTTTGTGCTTATGTGAGAGCAGGACGGTACTACTACGAAAGCTAAGTCCTACCCCAGTGCAACAGCACCACACAATGCAGCCCACGGGGCGACCACAAGGATTAGTGCCTCCTGAACTGGGATGCCATGGTGGGAGAAGAGGGAGGCAGGCCAGCTAGGGGCTTTATTGGCAGCATACAGCAGAACAGCTGACTTCACATGGGCTCCACGTGCTCAGTCAGTCCCTTATTCCTGCCTGGCTCTTCATCCCATCAGAGGCATCAGACTGACAGACGTGTCGCTGATACAGTGCATACCTGAAACTCTCCTGCTGCGTGCAGGAGACACAGGCGTGCATCATCCAGCTCATAGCATCTATCTCTTCCAGCTTTCCTAGTATCTCTTGCAGATGTACTGAATGTGCTTTCACCCACATCTATATCACATGTCCAAAGCCCCACAAAGTCCTTTGTTCTCCTTGTCAACCTCCTTTTGAGGCTTGACAAGACAGTCGGCCATCAATGCAGGAGGAGAAAGCTTGAGCTTGCTCCCACTCCTTAGGATCTACTATTTTACTGTCCCATATCTCTAGATAGATATCTTTAGGGGATTCCCAAATGATACTTCTGCAGATCCGTGGGGTCCACCTGGTATTCTCCATACAGAAGCCCAGTCTGGTTCCCATACGTTAGCCTTGACTCACAATTCCCTCTGCAGTTTTTCATATTTTGGCCCTTGTATTTAATTATCTTCACTACTCTATGGCCTCTACTCTGACTTCAGAGGAAGGCTTTTTACCCCAAGCAGGTTCCAGCTCATCCTCCCATCACACCCAGTCCCTTCCTCCTTAACTGCTAAGATGCATTTTTAGGTGATGCTCTCAGCAGAGCCCTATGAATCATTCCCACCCTTAGAGATATGCTGATCTATTACCATTGTCCTTTATGTCAAGGTCATGATACTAAAACAGATATGCTTGAAAGTGAATCTTTATAAAGCACACCATCTCTTTTAGCCCTAGATTAAGAGAAGGCATTGGGGGAGCAGATACCATAGTTGCTCTGATTAAGGGCCGAACCTATGATTGCAATAAATACTGCTGACATCCAAATAAACCTGGACCCAGGACAGTGGAGCTATTCTTACCTTTCTAATACCAGTTACTGTGTAGGCATGGCCAGCAACAAGCCCATTCTTCAGGACCTTTGTTGCCTGTATACAAGAAAGAGAAACAAAAGGAAAAATAAACCTTTCATTCTATCCCTACCTACACAGCAGACTCATATCGATATCAGAGACCTGTACTTGTGCAAGCAATGACTCTCAATGCAAATGGTTTTAACTGAAAAGAAAAAATAAAGTCTGAGCTCCTAACAGCCATATTTTGCAGCATGTTTGGAATTGGGAGGTTGATTGGAAAAGTCACTTCCTCAGTTGTGGCTCTTTGGCGAGAGACCATCTCACTTTTAGAATATCCAGGAGGCTAGGTTTTGATTTTTCAGAATAGTAGGCTTTCCCCAACAGCTGAAGCACAAGGCTTGGAAACTAAGATTTGAATCTGTGTTCTGAACTACACACCTCTCTAACTATAAGCTTATTCCACAAGTCTCTGTGCCTCACTGCACCATCTGTAAAAATGGAAAATTTATTTAACAATGGCAAAATGCAGTAGGTCTTTATTTAGTAAAGGTTCTTTGATAGATAAACCAGTCCCTAAACATAACAACAAGGGAGCTGAGAGCAGCAGGGAATCAATACATGTGCAAACTTTAACATGAAGGTTGTGGTTTCTACAAAAAGTAACATGTTAGCGCTTTGATACTCTGAGTCACAATGACTAGCTGAGCAGAGAGAAACAGGTCTGGAAAGGTTTTTTTGCTGTGAAATCAGACTCAAAGTCTCACCCCTGAATGTGTCTGACAGCCCATGAGAGATCTGCTGTAGGTTGCTCTTGTCAGGATATCCCACAGATCAGGAGGAGCTGCTGCAAGCTTGATTCTTATATTAACACCACCTGTAAAATCCACCAAGGCTTCTGAAACTTGCCCAGTCTGCAGATCTTCATAGGAGCCATAAAGTCTAGCAAAGAAGACACCAGTATGTTCTTGGGGTTATAGTCAGAGATGAGAAGTTGAGAACAGGGTACAAATGAAAACATACAATAAAGGTTTACAAAAGGAAGACTGTAACTCATGTTCAATTTTAGCAGAATCTCTGGCATTTAGAAAGAGGGGCATCTGGGAAATTGTCTCCAAAATAGCCACAGTCTGAAAGGGACTCTTCACTCACTGCCATCCCTCACTGCACAGTAGTGAGAACATGCCCATCACTACTTCTTTAATAACTCTGTCTTAATGCACATTGCCTGAATTTATCACCAGACACTGTGCTGTATCAAAGATATAGTGCCTCAAGAGGCACACTGTCTTGAGAGCGCATTCTCCAATCTGATTCTCATTACCATTGCAGTGCAACCTTCCCTAGTCTTTTTGCTCTAACACTAACACCAAATGAAAATAACTGAAATTCCTCCCCTCTGCTGTGATCTTTTTCTCAGTGTTAACTAGGATTTTTCCCTGCTCTGCAGAGATTATTTCAGCCCAGTATTAACAAACTCCATCAGTTATGCCTTGTTGCTTTCTTCTTAGTCCTGATAAACCACTCTAGACAAAACACCCTGGAGCAAAGCTGGTATTGTCACCATGGCATGTGACTTCTTAAATGCCTCAGCTTTGGGGGACCCAAAGAGAGTGGGAACCTCTGCCAAAACCAAAGCACAATGCTTCAGCAGACTCCCAAAACAAAACTCCTTGGAGGTTTCTCAAACTGATAATACACAAAAGGAGGCATCAGAAATCATCCATCTTTGAAAATCCCTATCTGTGGCCTTCCACTCCTCTGTAGTGTTTACAAGGAAGATAGCATCCTAGTCAATACACTCCCAACTGGGATAACACTCAGAGGGCAACCCCCCCAGGATAGGTCTGTTTTCACACCTACTCCTAAACCCTTGGATTTCAACTCACAGGCCTGGATTGATAACAGCTACTGCAATGGCAGCTTTTACTCTGTAACAATAGAAGGATGAGAACCATTTACTACACTCCAAATATGGAAAGGCCTAGGAGATGCCTTTATAAACAAGAACTAACTGCGTAGGCACCAACCAACATATTTTAGAGAGACTATTTGCATAACTTGGAATGAGTCACTTACTTAGCATATGCCTTCTCCAGAAGGGCTCCCCAGAACACGTTCTTGTAGACTGAGGAAACAAAGACCAGCTCCCCTGCCTCATTCACCGGCAGACGATCATCAACCACCACGTCAACCCATTCACCAAAGTGCCAGAACTGTCAGGGAAAAGGAATGATCTGATGTTTCCCTTGAAAGGAACCTCCCCTTGAAACAACAGGAAAGGCAAGATAGTTTAGCTATGAGCACAGGACAAGCTGCCTTGAGGGGAGGACTACTTTGGGTCAGTGGGATGTGATGACTCACCCACAAAGCCAACTCCTCAGTCCCGCTCTACCAGAGTAGAAAACAAAGCCTCTATTAGGTGTAAAAGGATTAAGCAGGGAAATTAGGCACAGCTGGGCTTCTGGGGAAGAGTTCCTATCTGCAGAGTGGCAGAGTTGCATCAAGAGCTGGGCAAAGGGGTACAAGACTGGAGTGGATGTGTTCAAGTCCTGCTGACCATTGCCACTATGGAGGAAGACTTTTGCCTGGATTAAAACACGGGCAGGGCACAGCTCTATCCATACGAGCTGTGGTCTCTTAATGGAGAGAGAAGGGCTAAGTGGAGGTATATCCTCAGACTGGCTTGTAGTTGATCCAGTGCCTGCACTGCTTTGTGTGAGGGCTGACGGGCCGCTCTCCAGGCTGGGATACCCTATCGCCATTTGCCCCTGTCCAGGGGGAACCATGTACAAATTATCTAAAGGTGTGACACAAAACATGATGGAGAATTTCTGCAGACCTCCCTGCACTGCAGGGGACCAGATGTACCCGGAAGTGGAAAATGCCGGCGTATTTCCTCTCAAAGCTCTGGTTTTGTGGCACGACTGCAGCCAAGATGTCCTGGTGGAACGTCAGGGCTTCCAGGGCCGCCAGGAACCAGCAGTTCTCTGCACCAAGACAAACAGACACATGCAGTTGGCTGAAAAGCAAGAGTTGTCAGCCAAGTTCACGAACACCACCAAGATCCTAACAGAAGAGCTGTTGTGCTGATGTCTTTAAAATTATAACAAGTCACATACAGAAAATTAGATGATCCAGACGTGTGTTTTATTTAATGAAAACATCATTGGTTTATAATTGTTCTCTCACGATCTTTTCGTTTGGATACTGTTTGGCTACATAAGAAATTTAGCAAGAAATAGCTCTCAAGGGAAATATTCCGTTTTTTTACTGACACTGCCTGGTTTTTTTCTGTTCTCTGTAAAGGCACACTATTCAAAGAAAACTTTTTCCTTTTTTTAAAAACATTAACTTTTCAGAAGAGAAAAATCATTTCCAATGGATCTCACATGCAAGACTGTACTTATCAGACTTTGTGTTTAAGGACTTAAAGCACTTAAAAATTAATTTAGTCCTGCCCCTACCTGTTTTGCAGATGAAAAGAAGTCCTTTTACTTTAGGTAACATGGGCATAAAAATGATTTTTCTAACTGCAAATCTGGGAAGAGAACACGCTTACATTAAGCCTTAGATACAAAGATAGTGAAAGTCTCAGATTTTTCTGCTTCTGTGGTCTCTGTTCAGTTGTCAAGCAGCAACGTTACAGACCAGTAAGAGCACAGGATCACTTCCTATCGCAGTACTAGCAGTCACAGAAGCAACACAGAGAGTAGCAATTTCAGCTTATGGAGACACCTCTAATTCATCAAATCCCACCTCAAAGCTTGCCAGGTTTTTTACTGAGCCTATTCCATCTTAACAATTGCTTCATCCACACCATGCCAAATGAAGAGATAAGGATATATGCACCTTCTATTTCTATGCAAAGTTTTATAAAGTCAAAATTCCACACAAAATGTTATCTTGTATAGGAATACTTAGATATTTATGCAAAGGAGCTTCCTTACCCACCAATCCTTGGCAAAGATCAAGTTGCTTTCTGTTTGCAGCATAAAATAAAGGACTTCTGTGCAAAGCCTGGGAAGCACACAACCAAACAGAAAAGAGGGAGAGAGCCAAGTCAGTAATATGAGCTGGTTTAGCTTGCAGTCAAGGACTTTCTGCCTGCAATCTCGTAAGATGGGAAATCCAGTGAGTTCCTAGTCCAGGATGTAAAAATCTCATGGATATGTGACACGTACCATAACATGCCCTCTGCCTGTTCAAAGCTTTCAAAATACTTAGGATCCTTTTGTCCCAGCAGACATTGTTCTGGTTCAGGTATAACTTTAGTGTTATCGTATGCTGTGGCTAATGTGACGTAAGCCTGGGCACACATTTGTGTTTGGTCTGCACTGAATTTGGTCTCCAACGTAAGCCACTGGTGCTCACATGCATCACCATGGGTTTCCACAAGCACCTCACTGAGAAGACAATCCTTCAGACCTGCCAGCCCTGCTATTCTGTAATTACCAACAGGTTTCAGCCAAAAGATGCTACAATGGCAGAGCACAACTGTTCAAACTTTCAGCTAATCTGGCTGATGTCTCCACAATTTGACTGACAATTGAGCTACAGACTAACTGGCAGCTGCTACACAAGTTCCTGTTGCTGTGACATGAGTGGGTCTGTGAAGAATTTTTCAGAAAGAGATTATGTTGCTATTTTTTTCCTCTCACAAGTGCCTCTGGGGTCAAACTAATAACGTAAGTGTCAAAATTACTTTTCACTCTAATGACTCACAAATTGCTCAAGATAATTTTCACACTGTTGTCTTCCTCTTCAGGCAGCAGCAGAGAAACAGCAAACCCTCAGCAGGCAGTTACAGTAGACACCAGCTCCTATCCTTGGTGAATTTGGGTTTTCTGTTTGCAGGCCATCAGTCATAGATGCAGCAAGCTAAAAGCCTGCAGGCTGCATGGCAGAATCTTAGTGTTTCCTCTGCTGCACAGGGACTGAAGGATGCACAGCACACATCCTTAGAGAGCCTTTGCTGGGCTAAGTTTGGCATTCAGAGCAAATGGCAGCCTTCTTCACGAGGAGGTTTTAGAGCAGCAGAACAGTTGACTGAGAGACATTGGAGGCTTCAAGTCCATTCCAATATCTCTGGGGTGGCAGGACACCTGAGGGGCTTTGTAGAGGCCAGGACTCATGTTGACCTTCCCCTCACAAATACCGCAATGCTGATATAGCTGCCTCAGCCGCAGTGCCCAGCACAACCCAGCTCAGGCCCCTGAGGACTGCACTCTTCCTCCACCTGCAGATCCTGACTTAACAAAAACCACCTTCGAGATCGAATTACATATGAATCTCTGAGAACCAGGGCTGCTATTCCCAAGCTCTCCTGCTCACTTTGCAAAGGTGCCTCTACTTTCTCAGTGATTTTCAAGAGTTTTGCAGAAATTCAGCCCTTCTAAGAGATCGGTTAAATCTAGAAAATAACTTCGCTAGGAGATGCTATCTGCTATTACCTGGCAGAATTCCCTTACAGACACAGTAACATAAGAAGTCAGTGCTACTGAAATCCTCAGACAATTCTGCACTTTACTTTCTGGAAGATCTGATTATCAATGCTCAGCGGCTCAGTAAGAATAGAACTGCCACTGCTAGTAACAGAGCTTATCTAACTGTGCCAGATCGCTGTCCTGGCCTCCTAAATTTGTTATCTATCCATTTGTTATGGGAACTTGTTCTGTGACCGGCACTTGCAACCACGTGTCTGTCGTTGCGATGTTCAGTTTAAGCATGGGATACCAGCAAAGGCCTTGGAAATATGGGCACAAGTAGAAAACAGAGGCCCCAGAACTAAAAACAACTGACTGACTGATGGTCAATTACTGGTTGTGGTAGAAGCTCAACCTTGAGACCTGGGAAAAGACTGCTCTAAGTACAATAGACTAAACAGTTAAGCAGGAAAAAAAACAGACCAGCAAGAGCATAAGGCACCTGCTGCTGCCGGTGAAAGTAGCAGCCTCCAGCATAGCAACAGTATGTGGTCCATGGGAGAGGGGTCAAAGGGTAAGAACTGTCTAGAAACTCAAAAATCTAAAAGGTCAATATCTTGAATTCTGGGAAGAGGCATCACCACCATAAGAACTATCATCACAGAATCATGCTAGGATCATCGAGCTGTGAGCTCCAAGGACACCGGCTCCCTCCACTCCATTCACTTGCACTCCCTGCCTGCTCCGAGCATTACTGGATATAAACTGAACACGGCTGGTTATGATTTCAGTCAACAAATGCTTCAAAAGCAATTATGAAAATCCATGTACCCCAGTTTCCAAAACGACAGCTGACACAGTAAGTGTAATCTCTGGAGGCATTAAGACACACCTAAATTAAAGTCTAAGAGTAGTCTGCTCAATACTAACACTATTTGCTGGCTATCAATCAGCTGTAATCATCTTCTTACACGAGATTATTCACTGAAAGTCACTTACATGTGGCCTCTTCCACTGTAAATTTTGGGGTAGTTTCTTTAGCAGTGCTCCAGTTCCAATAGAGCTGATGTGAGCAGGGAAGTTGTCATCTGTGAATAGGCATTTGTTCTTCAAGCACATCTCCAGCAAGGCCTGGTAGTTCTGCTGGACAGGTGGGGTGTGTTTCTGAAAGATACTCCTGCCTAAAGGCACAGGTGGCTTCTGTTTTTTCAAGCACGGCAGAAAAGGCATGGTGATGTCCACAGTAAAGTCAGGATAATTTTTTCCACTGAGGACTCTGCAGGGATCTCGCCCTGCACAGTCCTGCTGCAAACTCTTGTTTCTTGGGTGAGGTGTGTCTTCTCCAGAAGAAGTCCTGCTCACTAAAATAAGTGTAAAACATCAATTTAATCATGGCTTTTAAAATTTTCTCTTTAGCTAGCGGGGGTGGCAGGGGAGGTGGCACTCCCAAGAGAAGTGAGGGACTTATCCAATTCTAATCTGGCAGCTATCACTGCATTTTCAAAGCTTTACATTCTCTGTAGATCTGAGTGAAATCAAAATCAGTGACCTTGTTGACTTTTACTGGGGCTTTGAAGCCATAGGCATGGTTATTCTCAGTTTCCCTCTGGATTATTTAGACCCTCCAGGATATTTTCATAATGTGCTGCAAGACGAATGACAGTCTTCATTCAGACAATCACATTCTGGCATGTTGACATTTCCCCTCCCAAAAAATGAAAAACAGCAAGATAAACCAAAAGCTAACAGAAAAATGGAATACAGTAGGTGTTACAAAGCCATTACTTACACACACCCCAATGGTTATTTTGCATTTTCTGCCTCATTTTGGAGAACCATACAATCTCCCCCAAGAGATATCATTCCATCATGCTGATTACCACAGATTCACACATGAAATTGCATACTGAGATATTTTTTTTCTTGTAACATTCAAGACAGATGTTTCTCATCCCCCCACTGAAAACAGCAGAGTGATTTTGTAGCCCTTTTTTGATATTAGCAGCTATGCTAAATATTAGCAGCTATCACCTTGTGTTGCAAGTGGTGGGCTCCTGGGAGAAATCGTGATGAAAATCTCAGCAGGCAAATCACACCCATCAGTGGTAACAAGATGATTGTAATCATAGCCTTCTCATTACAGTGTGGACTGAAGAAATAAATTGGGATACAAAGTCCAATAGGTGGCTCATGTGCCATAATGACAGAGTATTTGGAAGCCTTCCCTGCAGAGGAGGCTCCCTCAGACTCAAAATCACTGCCCCAGGCACCCTAGGAAACTGGTCTCACTTAGGAGTCAGTTGATTGTTACTCCCATCGAAGATGAAGGTCACCAGCATTCCCTGTGAGAAACCAAACAACCGCAGATTGCGCCGTCCTCCCACACAGAGCCCTTATTTGTTACAAAACCACTCTACAACTGATCCACATAGCTTGATCCTCAAGGGCAACAAAGAGAAAATCTTCAAAATATAACCCTGGAAAAAAAAGAATTCAATTTTCGTATTTCAGACCTGAAAAATGATTGACGTGCATAACAACTTGCCTACTTTTTCCCCAGATGAAAAATACTGTCTCTCCCTTCAAGCCTTGCCTTTTTACAGCCATTGACCTTCATAGCTACAACAACATGAGCAACAGAGAGATAGATTTAAAAGAAGAACAAGAGGAAGAAAACAGCCTGGAGACTGGCTGCACTTTATATAGACAGACAAAACATGTATGAAGAAGAATTTCTCATTTTGCTGCTCCCCGGCAAAAGAAGTGGTGAGCAACTGACATACTTTGAGCTACACCGAAAAGCAAATACTTGAGTCTTGATTTTCGGGTGTGCAGAGCATCCACAATGCCTGATAAAATCACTATAACACTTCAGCAGTTCTCACCTCGGTCTGGCGTTTGTTCGAAAAAAGAATTAACCTTTCTAGATAGGCCTTGAAACCCAGAGATACTATGAAAAAAACCCAACGCTCTCAAAAATGGAGGTTTAAATCACTGGAATACGTAGCCTTATTTTCAAGAAACTGAGCGAGCAGGCCCAAACTATAAGAGTATGTGTCGAGAGTCAATGATGCAGCTACTTTACATGTTTTGAAAACCTCCCAGCTGAACCTGCCTGTAGGTGTATTAACTCTTTTCCAAATTACCTGGAAATCTTTGAACAAAAGACGCAACGAAGCATTTTATGTGTCATGAACAGTCACTGCTTAGACAGTCACAAAGTGTTCCACCTCGTGTTTTAACCTTCTGCCTGCTGTCTGACCACAGCCATGTGTACGAGCAGGTGATAGATACAGTTGTATACGACTAGGCAAGGTATACCTGGAAAAGACTTGTTCTCCACTCAGCAATGTTACTGGAACCAGACTGAATCGGAGTGTCCCACCATGTCCTACGGCACAGGTGGAGCAGAGCGTGTGCATGTCTCTTCTAGCAATTATAATTTCTAAGGGAAAGCAGCCAAGTGTAGCAGAGGTTAGACACTTCAGATGGAAGCCGTGAACCAGTAGGCTGGATGGATTTGATCCTCTGTTCTTTGCACATTTCCCTAATTAGTAGATTTGCCCTCTGATGTAACTCTTTCCACTACACTAGCATCCTATGATCTCCCCTGATCTTTCTCAACATCTTAGATGTCATGAAGTGCCCTCGTCCCTAAGTCTTAAAATAAGAATCTGAAGAATCCATAGAAAATCCTTCATTTTTAGTAAAAGTAATTGAACCATGAAAGAATTCTCCAAGACCCTCTTACTCTCTCTATGAGAGGATTTATCTCAGGCAACACTGGGGCAGTGGGCAATTCGAGGGCTAAACCTGGAGCTGACAGAGCTCAGCCCAGCTGTGATTTAATGAAGACAATCGGTATCTGGGCTGAGGAGCCGCTCCTGATTGTGTGGAACAGAGCAAATGTTTGCATGCAAAATAATAAATTTTAGGGTGAGCAGAACAAATGATGCAGGGCCATCTTTTACAACCACTCTTGTAATACAGCAGATCATTAGCAACAGAAATTAGGCTTTGCTAATCTTTACTAGTCTCTAAACACACAGTGAGAAAACAGCACTTGCAGGTAGAACTTCAAGGCTTTGATTAAACATAGTGGTGTATTTCAGGAGCAAAAACTCAAAGCTGACTCCCACTCTTCCTGTGGGCTTTTTAGCAAACAGAAATACCCTGAAAAGAAGCATTAAACTGTGTTTTCTCACAAAATGAATGAACATACATACAAGTGGAGGACCTTGCTCTGAATTTCCCATGCTTAAATTATTGGCCCAAAAGTTGATAAACACCTTCTGGTGCTGAGATTTTCAAGGCCGAGCCATGAACCTGCCCCAGAGCCTCCCACTGACGTCAACAAAAGGTTTGTGGCAAAAATGCCTGGATGGCTTTCAGAACTTCAAACAATACCTTCCTAAGCAAAGATTCACTTTTCAAGACTCTGGTTGAGAATTTAAAAGACATACTCCTTGCTGCATGAATTGTCCAAGCTACACTGAAATCAGTGGAAATATGAAAATCCCATTTACTCAAGATCCGTCCTTTAGCACTTAAGGTTACAACATCCTATTCACAATCATGCTAATCATCAGAGATCCTGACTGCCCATAACTCCTGTTAAAACCATGACAAAATCTTTGATCTCTGCAGAATACTTTGTAATGAAGTATCAGCTAAACCACCCCTAAACAGCAAAACTGAGAGAGCAAGGGTGCACAATATCTGGGTTAGCTGAAACATCAGCCTGTGTTCCCAACCATTCGGCAGGCAGAATCTTTGAAGCTGTGACATGCAGGGCAGCTGATGCAGCTCATCTAGTTGCTTTACATCACACCCATTCTTCTCATGTTTGCTGATACGAACTTTTTGCCTTTCCCTTCAACACTTTAGAGAAAAGTACAGCAGCAGCTGCTACATTCAGCACGGCCAGCAGTATCATGTAAGTAATACAGTCATTTGATTCGAGAGGACAGCTTTATCTTAGCACTGTGCCTCCAAGAAGTGGTGACAGAGTTATAAGCCTTTCAAACTCCCAGAAAATCCTAACTCTTCTGGCCACTGATGACTACTGAATGCCAGCGGCAAATCCCTCTACATAGCACTTGGCGTTTGATGTCCTACCTTCTCCAGGTGCGTCCTCACAGCAAAGGATAATTGTTCCACTGGCAGCGATGCCTGCTGCTTATAAATGGTATATGTGTTATCTCTACCTATGTGTGTATTTGTATGCATGCATGCGTGCAGGTATATATACATCTTGCCTACGTAACCCTGAGAGCTAGCCCTCACCTGTCAAGCACTGCGGTAAAAGCAGGAGGTGGGGAAAAAAAAATACATTGAGTAATGCCAGAAAATTTCTGAAAAGCCCAATGCAAAAAATTCTACAGAAGACAGGAAAGAACAGGTCAGCCCATCATGCAGACTACTGTTTGACTCACTGATCGCTTCAGTGGATGGCAGCTTCCTTGTTTAGTTAGCCATTTGATTATTCAAAGCACAAAACTTCGTGTCTCTCCATATCACTGACAAGGTAGAACAGGAAGATGCATTCAACTGTGTCTTAATACATTTTAACAGGGTTTCTGTTTTCAGGTAAGAAAAAGTTCATAAAGGAAATACCCTCAAAAACCCCACATTGTCTCAGAATATGTGGGGCCATGACAGTGTCTCCATTTTGCCAATCACTAAATCAGACCTATTTCTAAAAAGAACATGTAAGTAAGATGGAGAGAAGCATATGTTTTACAACAGATGCAGTCAAAACCATCCAGAAGTTACAGGGGAAACCTCCAAGATTCTTTCCAGCACTATTGCAGACATCACATAGGCTAGGTCTCCTATGTGGAATACAACATGCTTTCTTTGCTGTACAAATGTAAGGAATGATCTCTCTGGAGGCGAGTGTTCTTCCCACTCATGTATATACATTCTCCAACCCCACGCTCTCCATTTCTGGTGGCACTTCTGGGTACCAGCACCATGTTCCACCCCAGGCAATGAGGGTGTAAGAGCAGCGTGGTGAGGGCAGGGAAAAGGACAGCATGCGCATACCAAGCCATCAGAGATGTCCTGTAGGCAGGAGACACCTAATGGGAAATATTTCAGATTAATATGGAGGAGCAGCGAGGGCAGGAGAAGGCAAAGTTGTAAAGGTAAAGCAACGAGTGAGGAAAGGGATAGACTATGCTGGAGATTATTTTATTCCCAGGCCACACGGCAACAGCAGGGGTCAAGAAGCTTGATCTAGCTGAACCAGAGGAAAATCGCCTTCCCTTATTTACCAAATTAGTGTATTTGGTTTAATTCTGGGGGCCTGCTTCTTCCTCTCCCCTCCTAACTTTCCCACAAACCCGGCTGTTCTCTGTTGAACCTATCACTACCTGAACTTTTGACACTGTCTACTCAGGTTTCTTACTTGGAACTAAACAAGCAGTGACAGTAACTGCTCTGGCAGGAAGTGGATTCTACTGAACTACACTGCTCCCACAAGCTTCTTCAGACTGTCAAAGTGTTCTGGTACTGACTGAGTCACCATCTTTTTTCAAACCTGGTGACTTGCTAACGTCCCCATCCTCAGATGATCTTTTGTAGGAAGTAAACCTGTCCCACCTAAGGCAGGAGATAAGCAAACACACACATCACGATGACTTGATTTCATATGAAAGGAATTTCAGTTCTACAACGTTGTGTTTCAGCCCCCAAAATTAGGTTTCATTTTGAATGCAAATACTACGTGACTTAGTCCAGCCCCATTCACTTCCAGCAAACTGGAAGTGAATCTTCTCCGGCAAAGTCTCTCCCTCCCGGTCAAGGCACGCATCCAGCTAAGTGACTGCCTACCACGTTACCAACAGAAGGGACAAGACTGAGAAGCTACAGAGCTAAAAATGTAATTTGTCATGGCTTAAGAGAAAAAGACAAATTCGATAGCAGAGGGCAGTAGCAGACCACCATCAGTATCAGGTGTGGGTATGTCCTGAGCAGTGCAGTACAGTAGTTTGGCTGTAGGGCATTCAAGAGAGTGCTTTTGCATTTGAACCACTCAGAAACTTTCAGGAAAAACAGCCCTTCTTCCAGCAGTGACATTTTAAAAGAAAAATCATTGTTTGTGGGGAAAAAAATATTTATTTTGTTTTGTTATTTCTCTGCTTTCAAAATTTAAAAAATGTAAATTAATAAAAAAAAATTGGCTAAAGATCGTATCATGAGACCAATCTGTCCAACAGAAAACCATACATTAAAAAAACCCTGTTTTTGAAATTAAAAGGAATAAATAATGAAAATTTATTAAAATTTTCATTTCAGATCGTGGCATAAAGAAAAGTCTAATTATACTCTAAACTTCCTTTCCTAATTTTTCTTTCCTTTGTTTTTGATAAGCTCTATACTTCAAGCTAAAGAGAATCCTTGAGAAAGTCGGCCTTCCAGAGAGAGATGACTAAGAAAACAGACTGAAAAATAAATAAAATTGTGCAATGTTTGTAAGTCACCTAAAGAAAGTCTATAAAAACTGTCAAATATGGTTGTGATCTGCCGCAGCAATACGGAATCCAAAGGAAAGGGACTCTCTTCAGACAAGGCAACAAAACATTTTTTTTGGCCATTTGGGCATCGGGTATACATATTTATGATGAGTGCAACTTAATGATTAATATATATCCTCTTCTTGTAAGCGTGGGACAAGCGTGCCTCTGCTGTACCTGTAGTGGTTAGCTCCCACAGCTTGCACAACAGAAGCCTTGCTTTCCTCCCCCATTCATTGCATTCAGGAAGGGCATCAAGGTGGCCTGGGGAGATTTACAATCAAAGGCTTCCTGGCCTGACCTTTACTCAGCTCTGAGGATACCACGAGCAAGCACCAAAGAGACTCCATATATAGCTGTAGAAACACCAGAATGGCATCGGGGGACCGCAGCCTTAAATGGCAGAACTATCTAGAAGATGAAAGCGATTTTTTTCCTACAAAATGAGGAATTCTTGCCAAAACATGTTGATTTCTACAGGGCCTTTCTTTTTCAGGAGTTTTCACTGGAAAGGAGTCATCAAATTCTTAAAGGCAAAAAGTCTCTATTTATAAAACCAAAGAAATGAAGGAAATTACTTTTAAGGAGGTTTCAAAATATTCATTCCACTTTCAGACTAGCTTTAGGCATTGGCAGGAAAGCAGCGAAGCTTGACCTTCAGAAAATACAGTCAGCTTGCTATTTTCTTCCAGAAAAAGAAAACCGCTCCCTGGAGTCACCGCTCGCACCTCGCAGGCCAGGCCATGCCACAGAGCGTACAAGCGCATGGGATCGCACCACAGGCACGGCCAGGGAAATGGCTGCTCCTGCAGCCAGATGCACAGGAAGGGACCTGGGTCGTCGTCCAGGCACACGGGGCCACGCGCGTCTCCGGGTGTCCCCCCTCTCCCCGTTAAAAACAACCACTTTCAACGCCCGGCTGCCTCCGCTTACGCCAGGCCCAGGCTCGTCCCGTCTGCACATGGCTGGGAAAGGGCAGGAGCCTGCCACGCAGCAGGACCGCTTCCAGAACGGCCTCTTGCCACACTTCTCGGACCTGCCGGAGAAACTCAGGTGAAAAAGCCACTTGGACATATTTTAGGAAGAACCCCCTGCTCGGCACCCAGCTGTCATTGCAAGCGGTGATGGGCAGAGCCTGGCAGCGGGGTGTTACGGCCGACACCAGCCCTGGGACATACCGAGCCATGGGCCACTGCTGGAAAAACGGTGCAGGCTCGGCCCGAGCACTGCAGCCTTCGCTCAGCAGCTGTCCTGTCAGCCCTAATTGCTGGAGGAACAAAGGAGGGCAGACAGCAGCTAATTTCCCTGTCTCATCTGCTTAAACGGTGAACTCCTCTAGGCACAGCCAGCCTCCTCTCCGCGAGCCCCTGAGAAGCGAGGGGCGGCAGCAGTGCGGCCCAGGCATTGGCCTGGGGAAGGGCTGGGGACCCAGCTGGGGCTGGCAGCGTTGAGAATCAGCCGACTCCCTGCCGATTTTGCACACGCAGGGGTTTATTGTAAAGCGAGGTACTAAGGGGAATAAAATGGCGGCCGGGCTGCGATCTCCCGCAGCGGCCCCCAGGGGGCACTGTGCTTCGCCGCGCGCCGCAGGGCGGGCCCGCCCCCCCGGCTTTTCCTCCGCGTCGCGCCCCGCCCCAACATGGCGCCGCCCAGTGCGGCTTCACCCGCCGGGTAGAACGGGCGGCGCCTGCCAGGAGCCGGCCACTTCCGCCGCCGGTCCATTTCCTGGAGGGCCGCCCTTAAACGCCGGCCGCGGCGCTCGGAGGGCGCTG
>Ga0065711_1027481_pt1 | contig 48957 bp, 65 predicted proteins | sample Hoacrofraction12_FD_59098 | JGI IMG/M metagenome (GOLD analysis project Ga0065711, IMG submission 59098) | Hoatzin crop microbial communities from Cojedes, Venezuela - Epithelial fraction 12 v2 (version 2) | ecosystem: Host-associated > Birds > Digestive system > Esophagus > Crop | place... | reverse complement strand
CCCCCGCCAGCCCCGGTAGCCCCCAGCCCTCACCCCACCAGCCTCTTGTGTGTATTCTTGTTCTCCCCTAATAATCCACATCCCAGCTGCCTCCCTCTGCCTTCGCCCTCCTCCTCCCTGCTTCTCTCGCTCCCTCTTTCTCTCTCCTCCCCCCTTCCTCCCCCTTTCCATAACTCAAAAGCTTGTCAGGCTGGTTCCAGACTGCTGGCGCCAGGCTTCACTCCAGGAAAAAAATAAAGCAAAAGAGAAAGGCATGCAAGGCAAAACAGCCCCGCCACATGAACACACATCAAACCAGCCCTTTATCTCTCCGGAATGCTCTCCCCGCTGCAGAGCTCCCTACCCCAGCCCGACACACGCGTGCTCCCCATCCCCGTAACCCTAATGCAGCACTGCCGGGCTGCAAGCGCACACGCCCCGGCAGAGAAAAGCGAAGGAGCAAACACAAGATCTATTATTTATCAGCGTTATCAATTATTTAGAGCCCCGGTGCAGGGAAGGGGTGGGGAAAAGAGGTCTTGGCGGAGGTGGCTTTTACCCTGGCAATTCAGGCGAGGGGCTTCTGCCCGGACCCACCTCCGCGTTGCCCCAGGGAGTGGGGTGTCTCCAACACCGTCCCTTGCATCCTACCCCACTAACGCGGGGTTGTTTCTTACCCCAGTCCTTCCTGCCTTCAGCAGAGAAGGGCTTCCCCTGCAGCGAGCCCTTATACCCAGATCCAGGAGCATCCCAGACCTGGAGGCATCGGACCTGGTGCCTGAGTGAGGGCTGCAGCACCCCACGTGCAAGAAAGGGTACTTGCACCCAGCACCCTGACTCCTTGCCCAGGGATCTGGTCAACGCCCAAAAATCTGAGTTTTGGCATCAATATGCACTTTCTCAGGCACTTCCAACAGTGGTCTCTCTGTTCAGTGGTGCATGCCTCTACCCCACCTCTCCCCGCAGCCTGGAGGATGCACCCCGCTGCTCATCACCACCCCAAACTGCAGCGGGGGCTGGTGCAGGGTACTAGAGCCCCAGGGTCACCCCGCTTCCAGCCAGCTCTGATGGATCGGTGTCAGGGCAGAGCAGGAGGAGGAAGGTGTCCATGGTTCTCCACCTCATGGGGGTTTCAGGTCAGGTCTTGCTCCCAAAAGTTCAAAACCAACGTCCCAAACCCAAGACCCAGCCCAGGTTGCAGGAAGAAGACTACACCAGACTACACAGCCCCTTCCGGCTCTACTTTCTCTTGGATTTTGGAGCAAACCCCAGCCCACCATCTTTGTGATGCTGCTGGGAAAGGGTCCCAGTCACCAGGCAGGCGACACCGATGGGCACGGGTTTGTCCATGGGCCATTGCCGCAAGCTAGCAGATGGCTACTGCAGCCTCCCTGCGAGGTAGCCGCCTTTCAGCGGTAGATCGCACTAAAGTAGCTACAGTGGGAACGTGTGATGAGGTGGGTGTGCTAAGATTTTTTTTTGGCAGACTTTGGGATGACTTTATTGCTCACAAGTTCTCGAGTCATGGCTGAGTAACACACTCATTGCATGTCTGAAACAAAAAAAAGTCCCTTACCCCAGCACAAAATAAATAGCCTGGACAAGGCGTGTTTGCTTTGCTCCCTTTCCCCGCTCCAGCTTTGCACGGCCGGGGGCTGCGAGGCTCCCACATGGGTGCAGGCAGCTGCTGCCTACGAGCCCCAATATCTCCCCTGCGGTTTGTGAAGAGAGATGGGCAGCAGCTCCCACCAGACACGCAGACGAGCACCAGCCCCATCCCAACACCTCCCCCAGCAATGCCCCTTCCCGGCCGGTGGGTCCCCATACCTGAGGCAGAGCCGCATCATCCACACCGACGGGATCCCTGGGAAATGGCTTTAATCCGGATGGCTGAAGCAGGCCCGCCAAGCCCAGACTTTCACAGCAGAAGGTGCAACCTCAGCCTGCCACAGCCTCAAATACTTTCTTCTAAGGGCCAAGAGCTCTTCCCCGTGGCACCACGTCCTCATCCAAGCAGTGTCAAGGCTCCTGGGCTGGGTCAGGCGAGACCCTCAGATGCACCACGGAGGATAAATTTCTGCAGTGTGGCTGCTGGTTTGGATGCTTCTGGGTGCCAAGAGGGTGCAGAAAGCCATGTTGTCTAAGGACAGAAGTGTCCCCACCTCCAGTGCCTTCAACTCCGAGAAACCAGTAGCTGCTCTAGAAAAGTAACCAACACATCTCTAACCTGGAAGGAAAACTACTGTCCTCTGCTCCAACAGAGTCAGTGGGGGCTGATAAAATCCCTGCGGCAACTCGGAGTGATCAAAAGTATTAACAACCCACAGAAGGCCATGGGTGCAAAGAGCGAGCCCTCCTCTTTCCCAGGTAGGGGAACAAAGGTGAAGGGGGACAAAGTGACTTCCCCAAGGTCACCCGGAAAGTGTTGCTGGAGAGCCAGGAACATACTCCAGGACCTGCAGTTTTCTGGTCCCGAGCCCTCACATCCACCCTGACCTACCCCTGAGTCAGAACCAGCCCCCTCCCCCAGCCCCACAGACCCCACAGAGCCCCAGTGACTTCTGAACGTCCCTCCACCAGAGAAAGGAGAAGGTCAAGGACATGAACCCCACTGTACGTTGGCTTTTGGGTGCCAAGAGCTTCACAGAATCCTTGCTTTTGGGCTGGAGAAACCTCAACTGGGATGGAAAAATCTTTCCCTTGAGTAAAGAAAGAGTAGGAGCTTCTCGCTGCCCTTTACTGTCCCAGTTCTCCCACACCAAAGGCAAAGGACAGATGACAATTGGTTGGAAGAAGGGGAAAAGCACAAAAATTATTAATCTCGTTCCATTTTAATAGGTTCAAAAGGAGTTTTTGTAAATTTTCTACTACATTTTCCTTTTTTTGATTTTGAAAAACAACATTCTGGAAAAAACAGTCCTTGTATTTGCTGTTCCTCCTCCTGAAAGAGCATATCTTGGGGAGGAAATCAGGGAGGCTTATGGAAGGGAGAAATTTCACTGAAGATTGAGGGGGGAGAAGCAGAAGGGCAGGAGGAACTTTTCAATTAGAAATGTCACAGCCAGTTTGCAACAAAGAGAAAAATCCCATTATGTTGAGAATTTTTCATGAAAATCTTGTGTGCATTTGTTTTTTAAAAGCTGGGGTTTTTTCCAGCTAAAAATAAAACTCCACATGCAGAAAAAAAAAAAAAAAAAAAAAGGTAGCCATCCCTGGGCACAGCCGAGCGTGCTTGGAGGGAGAGCAGCTACCCTGGGACGGCTTGTGCCACCTCTTGACAGCCTGATCGTGGTGACACTGCCAGCCCTCGCTGCGTGCCGGGGAAGGTTGGAAGGACGCGATCTACCCCACGCCACCTTTAAATGAAGCCGGGGAGGCGGCTCGGCTGCACACTGCGACGGATCTGCAGCGAGCCAGAGCTGACGATCGCCAGATCGGGGCTGCATCCTTGCCGCCAGCTCCTGGCACAAGGCGATGCAGATGCCCGAGAGCACACCTGGTCGCGTGTGGCTGTTCGGCGGCTCTCAGCCAAGCTGCCGAGCTGCACCGACGAGTGCATTTGCTGCAATCCCCGATGGGCACCTCTGGGAACCCAGTCTGTGGGGGTTGGCCCTGACCCTGCCCATTCCCGCAGCCCATCCTGGCGGAAAACTGAGAAGCAGCAACGCCGTTGGGGCAGAGCATGCGGGTGCCGCGGCCGCTCCCAGCTGTATCCTTTTCCTATTTCCCTTCCATGCATGCAGCCGGGCTCCCCGCCCCGCTGAGGTCAGCCCCGGCTATTCTCTCCTCCGTTTCCCCTGCTCCTGCCATGCACTTCCCGTCTCCCTTTGATATCTCACCTTCACTGCGTCATTGCCCTGTGCCGGTTTGGGGCTTGCATTCATGTGGACATGCTGTTCCCCGCTGTTGTTAAAGAGCTGAGCTGGGGCCAAGCCTCACCGTCAGGGACTACTTGTGCCGAGGAGCACAAGAAATAACCTGGCTTGCACAGGTAACCTTTCAGCTGAACAAGCATGAGCCCAAAAGCTGAGCTTGCACCAACAGCTTTGAGCAGCACAAGAGGGAGAAAAGCCATGAAAAATAACGAGGAGCTGGGAGGAAACAAAGGCTGGGTGAAAGGGAGCGTTTCCAGCAGACGGAGATGGCCAAATCTGGCGGTCTGCTCACAGGGCTGGACTTAACCAAAGCTGAGCAGGGCCTGGACCTGGCCCAGGTTTGGGCAGAGGAGCCGTCCTGTGTCGGCCCCCCACTGCCCCAACATATCTCATGCGGGGGCAGATCTCTCCCGGGTGCTACAGATGGGAAACCCGAGCACCCAGTCCGCTGACCCGGGGAGCAGCAATCTGCTGCAGCAAGGGGAAAATCCCTGGTGGGGTTTGGGAGCAAGCAGCTTCCTCGTGCTACTGCGAGGCCCCAGGGAATCGAACGCCGAAGAGAGCAGCTGGGCTCCTCCCCAGGCAGGGTGACTGCCACACTCACACGTGCCCCATTGCAGCCAACTCTCCTTTCCACCGAGGAGCCACCCTCCTCCCTTTTGTTTTGTTGAACAAAAAATGTCTCCGCTGGCCCCTAGCACTGCCTGCTCCCACCGCAGCACCGGGCCAAACCCCTTAATAAAAGACGACTGAAACAAGAGCACGCATTAACTCCATGGTGGATCTCCCTCGACAGACCCCAGCGAGGAGCATCGCCCACCCTGCCGTGGCAGAGCTGGGCCGGCAGCACACAGCACTCACCCATCAGTGCAGCGGCAGTGACGGGGTCACTTCGAGCTGCCCGGACCCATCACATCCCCAGGACACCGCTCCAGCTCTTCAACACCGACAGCCGACGTCTGCCGGCGACCTCCTGGACAGGGGCTACAGCCGAGCCATGTCAGCGAGACGAGACGCCTGCTCCCAGCGGTTTTCAGGAGGAGGTGGGGGGACTCTCACGACATGAGAGCCTGGAAGAGGGCCCTGACCCCAGGTTATAGATTTTTGCCCGTTTCAACGGCAATCACTGACAAATGCTCATGAGTACATTTCTTTGGAGGAGCAGAAGCCTACTGAGATGAGAGAGCTGAGGGAAGGGCCATGCGCCTTCTCCCTGTGCTCTCCTGCCCAGCTGCTGCTTTCAGCAGAGGCTCGGCCAGCCCAGGTCGCATCCCACCCCGCTCCGGGGTGCTCTGCACCCAGGGATCACAGACGGTCCCATCCTGCTCTGCAGGTGGTTCCCAATAATGAGCAGTGCTGCCAGGGTACAGGTAAGACCTCCAGCGCTTGCTTTGCCAAATGGCTTTAAAGCTGCCCCATCCCCTCGGGCTCTATCACCTCTGCCACTGCCTGGGGAGGGATTCGGATGTCCCCAGCTCTCCCCTCCTACAGCCTTTCCAAGCAGTAAGCTCTCACACAGTCATGGATGTGCTCCCAAACCATCACAGACAGCACTTGTCACTTGAAGTCTCTTTTGGATACCATCTGTAGGGGAAAAACCCCTCAGTGCCCACTCCACCCTGCTTTTAGCTCATGGATGCTCAGGACAGGGTTGATGCCTTCAAACACTCACACAACCATCTCTCAGCCTGGACCTTGGGTGTCCTTCAGAAGCGAGGAGGGGGCTGAGAGATGAGGGATGTAGAAAAAAATTATCAATAATGGCTTGAGGACTTGGAAACCCAGACCCAGCTCTGGATGGTGGTGGTCTCCCAGCCTATTGCAAGGGGCAGCAGGGAACAGGCACAATTTTGTGTTTTCAGGCTCAAAAATAGAGTGTTCAGGTGAGTCACAGGGATTTTTGTCCCTCTCCTGGAGGCCTTTCATTCATTCATTCTTCCTTTCTTTTGTCTTTTTTGATACCCTGAAATATTAGTCAGCTGGACTGAATCTGCAGGTTTTACTCACCACCTCCACAGGAAAACAGGACTAAAAAATACACCAAAACAGTGTGGCCTACCCCAAGCAACCAGAGATGGATCTCCTAAAGATTTCCAGACTCTGAAAAAATCAGGGATCAGCCTTTAAAATAATGAGATTTGCAAGGGAAAGAAAAAAAAAAAAAAAGAAGGGAGACCAGTTGGCTTGCTTTTATTTCCCTGTTGGCTTTTGAGCCTTTAGGCTGCTCTGACGTCACGCTGCTAAGCTCGTCTCTGCAACCGTGAGGTAAGAAACCCTTAAACCAGCAAAAACCCTGCCAGCACTCTGCAACCACACAGCTTCAAATAAAAAAAGGAAAGAAGGAAACGCTGGGAGCTGAGGCAAATCTCAAGAGGTTTGGAGGATGGCTCATAGGACCGAGAGGAGCATCGGTGGGCAACGCAGAGCGAGCAGTGCCCTTGAAAGCCCCTCTCTGCCCGTGGGGTGACAGAGAACTGGGGACACGGGGTTTCAGAGCAGGGCTGCGAACATCGCCAAGCACCAGTGGGGCTGTGGCATGGGGCTGGCTCGCTCTTGGCAACCAAGGATGGTCCCAGGAAAGTAAAAAGACTTCCAGCACATTTCAGCAATTTCTCTCGGCTCACAAAGAAAGCGTGTTTACTGGAAGCCATTTTCTGCATAAATAGCCCTTTCCTGCTGTTTCCCACAAACTCAGACTAAAATAATTTGCTAGGCTTGAGGATGCCAACCCACAGCTTCCTAGATGGATGCACAGAGCTCAACCTTGAGCAAGAGACCAAAGACACCCATGAAATCCTTCCCAGAGCCCACCCAGCTCACCCAAAGCAGGTTTTACATCCCCTTCTCAGCAGTGCTTCTACCAACTTCCAACAGCTTCAACGCATCACTCTGCGCCAGTGCTTTCCTTTGGGGGTCTCAAAGCTCTCCGCAACCTCAGGCCCATTCGCCCTCCACACGCGCCCCAGAAGGAAGCATGACCTGAGACCACTGCTCAACACGCAAAGAGCGAGGAGCAGCTTGCTCAAAGACCCAGGCAGTGCATGCTGGCAGATAAACTGGTCTTCAGCCCCCAAAGGACTGGTGTGGAAAGGCAGCAGCAGAGATAGAGACAGCCAAGTGGCAGGGCTCTCCCACCCCACACCAGTGTAGGGCTGATATCTGCTCCAAAGCAAGGAGCTGGTGATGGGAACAGGTCCCTGTTCACACCAGAAGGACATGGCGGTCCCCTGAAGGGCCGTGCAGCAGCGCTTTGGGGGCTGCAGGTTACAGCTGCGGTGCTGTAGATCCAGGGCGAGGATTGAAACAAGGTCCCCCCCTCCATCCTCCCCAGTTCTTCAGCCCAGCACAGGATCCCATCAGCCAACAGATGGCTGGAGGAGTCCCTGCCTGCACCGCTGCTAGCTCTGCTGACGGCCCTCCTTGGCCACATTGTCTAGGCTGGGACTTGGCTGGGATAGGCTGAGCCTGCACAGCACAGTCCCCATCCCACATCCAGCAGCCTCGGCAACAAAACCACTTGAAGACCATGACCATGATGGTGAAAATCCCCATTCATGTGTCCTGACCATACCCTGAAGAGCCCTTGCCCTGTCCTCCAAGGCCAAGCAGCCCATGGACGTTGAATGCCGAACTGCTGTTCTCAGGTCTAGGGCAAGGAGGAGGATTTGGAAACATCTCTGTCTGAAGCTGCTTGGGGGGGATGAAGGCAGAGGGACTGCGGCGCTCTGGAACGGGAGATGGGCAGGACACAGTTAACGCCTGGTTCCTCGTGCAGGATCAGGAGGAACTTGGCTTCATATTTCAAGTGTGGGATGTTGCAAGAGGACAAGGAGCCCTGAACCCCAGCGGCATGCGTTCCCCCCCCTGCTTGGTCACCGCCGCAGGGATGAAACCATGACGTGCCCTGGCTCCATGATCGTTCCACCGAGGGCAGGAGACTCCTTCCCGGCGCAGAGGGCACCTCCAGCGAAGGCCAATGCCGCCACACCAAGAAACACCAGAGAAACGCTGAAGCTGTACCAACTCCATGCCAGCATCTCAATGCCAGCAGTTTTATAAACGGCAGCTGAGCGGCTGGGGGCTGCGGGCGGAGCGGCCCCACGCGTGGCGTGGAGCAGGGGGCTTCACACCGCCTGGCTCCCCGGCTCTTGAAAGCAAATACAAAAGCTGGGCTCCCCCAGCCCTGGCTGATGCTCGACCTCTCCGTTGTCCTCGCTGCACGCCTGTCCCAGTTCCAGCAGCCGGTTGCTACAGCAACTGAGCTCTGACTAATCATTTGCGCAATGACCTTTTTTCCCCCCAGAGAGAGGGAGGGAGGGAGATGGAGAGGAGGGAGGGAGGGGAGGAGAGGCAAAACAAGCAGAGGTTAGCAAGAAAAAGCAGCCAGGGAGAATGTGGGGTTTTTTTAGGCGATGCAAGGTTTTGGGTGGGGAATTGGGGGGATGCGGGTGGTGGGAGGTGGAGAGGAAAGTGGGTGTTGAATGGGTCCCCCCCACCCGGCTCTGTACTTAGGAAGGGATGGACGGGGGGAAAGCCAGCTGCCAGCAGGCAAAGCCCCTCGCTGGGACCATTTCCATGGGCAAGGGGCTGGGAGGACCCCAAACAGGGCTGACACTGCAGTCCTCCTCCTCCTCCCCACCCCACGCCGACCCCAGCCACCACCAAAAGGCCAGAAGTCAAGAATTTGGCTCTACCCCACCACTGAGCACCTACAAAGGGCTGGCTGGCCTTGGGTTAGCCTGGCTCGAGTGCCCCAAGCACAAAACCTCACTGGTGGGTGGTGTCTGGGGAAGCTACACCAGGGCTGAGCTGAGCTAAAAAATCCCGAGTCAGCATTACATCAAGGGGGAGCATGGCTGGGCTCGGCTGAGCCACAAGAACCAGCCTGGGAAGAAACCTGAGCCCAGCTCCAGCAGCTCCGATGGTGTTACTGGGAGGGCTTTGCTCCCACCTCCACTGCCTTCAGCTGAATGAGACCAGAGTCAGGTCTGGCTCCAGCTCCAAAACAGAGTAAATAATGCAAAAGCCTCTTTCGGCACAGCTCTGAGGAGCACACATAATTGGCTCGGTAGGAGAAAACAAGTTCAGAGGTTGCACATTGTTCCTCATGTCAGCTGGCACTTAGAAAACAGATGCTGGTGAAACCAAAAAAGCCGTGGCAAGCAGCTCCTCCTCACCAAGGGGTGGATGGTTGTGCCACCAGTCCCGAGTTTTCACGGCAAGATGGATCTGGGATTTTCTCCAATGGGATCAGAAAATAGTCACATCTGACCTTGACAAAGTCCTAAGTCAGCCGAGGTGGACAATAACAGAGATCCCTGGTGACCAAGAGCAGAAAGCTATGGAGATTCACAGAAGAATGGGTTGGCCATTTGGAACGAAAGGGAAGCTTGAAGAAAACAAAATGTTTTTGCGAGCAGATATTCCACAACAGAGCCTGACGAACTGCAGTACTTTTGTGTGAACTGGAAGAGAGGAGAAGGAGGACTTGGTATGACTAACAAGCAAACCAGGAGAAGAACAAGATGTATTCTGAATGGTGCTGAGCGCACACTCCCCACATGCAACTCCTGCCAGCACAAGCTGGAGCTCAGGACAGGGAGATCTTGTTGGGCAGGACAAAATCTCCTTCAAAGAGATATTATGGTGGCCTTGGCTGTTCCGTCCTTGCCCTGTCTTTCCGCACCAAAGAGAGGCCCTTTCTTTATGGCCACTCAGACAAAGTCCTTGCTCCAAACACCTCCAAAAGGTCCTGGAGCCAACCCTCCTCTTTCAGCTTACCACGCTTTCCTCTGCCCATCAAAATAAAGCAAAGGACAGGACACTTCTAGCAGGCATTCCCCAGCTAGTTTGTACAGCTAGAAAACATAAAGCAAAACTCGCTAAATCATCTGCAATTTATTTAAGGCAGAGGCCAGGTTGCGAGGAATACTCTGCACGCAGCATGCACCCAACATATTTCCCTTATCAGCATGACTTGGCACCTACAGAAATTCCCACTGCAGCATCTGATCCCAGACTTGGAGAAACCAACAGGAGGGTTCGCATCGAGCCGGTACCGGTGCCTACGCTACGCGGGGCATTGCAGGCAGCCACGGCTTGCTCTGCTTGAGCAGATCAAAGCCACCTCAAGCCCCACGCAATAAGTGCTGCTGAACAGCAAGATACGTTGACTCAGGTTTGGTGCTACGTGGCCATGGTCACCGGGCTTGAAATCCAGCCCGAGCTCATGCCTGCCTCCAATCCACCTTGTAGGTGAACCTGGGTCTGCAGTGAGTCTGAAACACAGCGTGTAGAAATAAAACTCCTTTCCATCTCTTTTCGGTTAAATCGCTCTGCAGCTTGCAGAACTCCACCAAGGACAATTATTTCCAGCATGTGCCGTGCATGAATGCTGAGAGCAAGACGGAGCTGGAGTTTCATCATAGCCTGGCTTTGTGTGCAGAGAGAAGAAGGAGGAAAAAAAAGAGAGAGAAAAAAAAGGAACTTGGAACTGGAGGCCCCCCCGGCCTCACCCTGATCCCGAGGAGGCTCCGCTCTGCTCTTGCTCAACCCGACACCGAGAATGAGGAAGCGGAGGAGACAGGCGGGGGAGGCGGAGAACGGTCAAGCTGAAGACAAACAGCCTCTGAGCCCGGTGCCTTGGAAAGCTTCGCCAGCGAGAGGGCAGGGGAGCGAAGAGCAGGCTGCGTCCTGCGCTGGAGCCCCGTCCCTGCCTGCGCTGGGTGCTCCATGGCCCTCGCCCTGGAGGATGCTCTGGGGTTTGATAACCTGAGCCCAGGTCATAACGGAGATGGTCTCCAGCATGGAGATCTGCAAAGCCTTGCTGCGTTGCCAGCCCAGATCCCACGTACCCAGGCTATGGCCGGCAACAGCTGAGCGCCCACGTGCTGCAATGCCCTGCCCGGGTGCTCCGCGGTGCACAGCGCCGTGCCATGACGTGCCGTGCTGGCCGCAGCCAGCCAGCTCTCTCCCTTGCTCGGTTAGAGCTGGCTTTCAGCACAGGCAGCAGCTCGCCTCCGCGCTCTACAATACCAGGAACCATGTCCTTTGCAAACAGGAGTTCGCATAAAAAATTAAACCCCAGCCAGGTGTGCGATGTTCCAGGCAGCTCCATGTGCCCAGGACTGGTCCACTCCCATCCCAACGCCCTGCACCTTACTGCTCCGGGAAACGCACACCTTACCTCCATCGTCCTGCATGCCCATGGCTGCTGTCACCTTCCCCATCCTGCTGTCCCCATCGGTGCGTGCAGGCTGGTCTCTCCTCGTCTTGCCCTGGGGGAGGGAGAAATCCAGCTGAAGGGAGCCCAGCATCTGCACAGCCCCGTTGGTGACAGACCAAGACCCCAGCATGACATTCCCCTGTTGATTTGCCCTTCCACTTTGGGAGGCCAGTAAGGAGGTACCTTGATCTCATCCCTCTTACGGCAAAGGACATTGTAACAAAGACATGAAGGGACATGCCCAGGCCAAGGAGGACAGAGAACCACGCAGAGAAGTTGGCTGGACCTGCTTGTTTGAATTTCTTTACAGCAAGTAACATTGCTCTATCCCAGCAGTGTTACTGCCTGCGAGGGATGGCCGAACAACTGCAACCGATCTGTTGAGGACAACCCCACGGTGGCTTTCCCAGCCCTTGGGCAGGGCTGTCCCTGAGCATCACCAGGGATACAGGCACTAAGCACCTTTCCGGCCGGTCAGCCCATGATCCTGCCCGGCTTGTAAGCCTGCTGCAATGCAGCACAGTCAGCCCACAAGGCACAAGGACCCGTGAAGAAAAGTGGTTTACATGGAAAGGAGTGAAGATGTAGGGCTGGGGGGATGCATCAGTTTAGTTTCTGTTAAAACCACACCTTGAATTTGCCCAGCACAGGGCGTGTGTGGAATATCCCTAGAGGGGTTCACATTACCGTGACTTTAAGAAAGATCAGAAACAATGGCCCGCAAGGCAAAACCCACGCTCAGTCTCCACTCTCTCTGGGTGCACCAGCAAACAAGAACCAAGACACTGAGATGCATCAGCTCGATCGCCTGGATCCTAGAGGTTCACACCAGTGGCTGCCCACAGGGATGGAGCAGTCTGGGGGTCACCACATCCCCCCAGACATGTGCTACCCCAGCTGCACACCTCCCTGGTACCCCAAGGTGAGGGGAGCTACGGCAGGAAGGAAATGAGAGGTTCCTTTCTTAGAATGGGAAAGGCCATTGCTGAGGTTGATAAAACCCCTCCCAAGGGAAAGGGTTTGCTGTTTCCCAAAAGAAGTGGCAAATCCCAAGGGACCAGCCCTTCAGGAGTGCCAGGGAGGCAGCCAAACCTAGAGAGAGACAAGCAAGGAGAGGGGAAACCCAGCAAACCCTGGGGTAAATGGAGCTTTCTTTCCCTTCCACAAGGCCATCGCAAGGCGGGAGCTGGGGGAAGGAAGCCTTTACCCCCCTGCCCGGCAGAGGAGATGCCGTAGGAAGGCAGGCAAGCGTGGGGCCCTGTGTGATTGCCTATAGTGAATGGCAATTCCAGTAAGTTTACACCTAGCTTGCGTTTTGTCCCGGAGGCATTGAGAGCATCCCTGGAAGGGAAGATTTGCTGCCAAAAAGCCATGAGCTCCGCCTGCCCAGATTTTGGAGGGAAGGCAGGTTGTTTGTATTTCCAGTTTGGCTGGGAAACTGGAAAAATACAAACCTGAGAAGCCAATTCCCTCCAGCCCATCACCTCCCCCAAAATACACTGGTCTCCAACCCAGAAAGATACTGGGCCAGCACACCGGTGGGGACCCGCGCTCCATGGCAGGAGACTGGGGGCCTTTGGAAGCAGGACAGTGGCTCTGCAGTGGGCATGGACTGGGAGAGGGGCTTTTGGAAACGGGGCCAAAAGTAGAGCAAAGGCACCAGGATGGGGCCTGGGGGCACCAGCCTGACAGCCTCTGTCCACCACTGAGTCATCCATGGGACCCAGAGATGGAGCAACATCACTGGGTTGAAATAAATAAATACAATTCTGCTGAAAGGGGAAAAGCAGGAAAAAAAAAAAAAAAGAAAAAAGGATGTGCCTCTCCAGTGCCTCCTCCCCTCCCAGAAACCTGTGTGCTATGCAAATACATGCAAATGAGACATGGAAGGGGGGATGAAACTGGCTCTCTAAACCAGCACGGTTTTAGACCAAGAAGAGTTGGAGGCAGCTTGCTGGAAAGTTGAGGCAGAAATAGCTGTGCCATGAGGGACGAGCGATGACAACTGGAGGGTACATGTCCCAAAACGCCTTTGGCGGTGGGATCAGCTCCTGCAGAGTCACCCCAGGACACAGCGGCAGCAACCCTCCCTCTTGACACCCCAGGTCAGCAGACAACCTTGAAGCACTCCCCAAATCCCACTTCCTTTGAGCCCAGGTTGGGGGGAGGAGGGAGGGGGGAAGGAGAAACTTGCTTTACTGCTGTTTGTGATTCCCCCCCATGATTCCCGGGAGGGGATGGCAAAAAGCACTGCAGTGCATGGAAACCCAAACAGCTCGGTCCAAAGCAGGGAATGGCCAACATGGGCAGCCTGGGGCGATGCTCCCCAAGGTGGGCACTTTCCCTGAGGACTGCTTAAGGAGTGACATCTTTCTCACATGAAGAATGGGATTGTACAAATTCCAGCTCGTTTGTTCCAGGCAATTTATCCACCCAAGTATTGCCTTGTTCGGTAACATTTTCTCAAGGGGTTTCTGCAGAGAAGCAGGTGAAATCTAGAAAGTCTGAAGGCTTTGGGGTGTAAACACCATTTGCCTGAGCAATGCTGCTCACGTTGATAGTCAATGCCTGAGCATTTTTTTGCTCAGAAACAGGAGGGGTTTCTGTGTTAAACACTCCCTGCTCAAGAGCAGAGCTGGCTGGAGCAAAAGCCCCTTTCCTGCCTCCTGACCCAGCACAGGATTTGTACAGAAATAGCTCAGAATCTCTGAGCTCCATGGAAAGTTTGGGACGGACTGCCAATGTCCCGGGCAGCCCTGGACCACAGCAGCCCTGCAGTTTCTGTCAGCACCCATGGGATGGGTCGGGCTGTCGCCTACGGTGACTGCAGGGCTTTCAAAACCCACCCCAGGCACTGGAAACAGGGGAGAGGACAGGGAAGCAGAGAGAGGACGATACCGGCATCAGCGGAGTTGTTCTTCATGCACCTTGAGACCGAAGGTGTGACACTGGGGTCTGCTTCATAACTGACAGCGTGCTGCAGAGGAGTAGGATATCTGCTACAGGCACTGGAAAGGACTCAGCTGCTCTCTGGGCTGAGCCCACACAAGACTGCCATCTCCTGTGATCCCCTCTCCAGTGATTCTGCCACCATTTGTAACCTCAGCTTTCCCCCCAGAAAGTCACGGCACCGTATACAAGACAGCTCCCACAGCCCCATGTCTTACTTCGCTTTATCTGTCTCATTAAAGGCGATCTCCAGCGACTCCGACGCCGGTCTCTAGCATGGCCGGTGCTTGTGTTGCCACCGTTGGGCTGCACAGACGATTGGCAGTGGCAGCCCATGGGTGCTGTGCTGAGCAGGGAGCAGAGGCACCTTCCACCCGCCCGCTGCTTTGCAGTCACTGTGGAGTTAGCGAGGTACGTCCAGCACCCCAGAACTAACCCCTGGCAGATACTACAGCTTCAGCGTCACACATCCTCTAGACAGAGGTTCATTACCTGCTTGGCTGCAGTATCTTGCAGTCCAGCACCAGCATATTGGCTTCCCTGGACAACGTATATAAAGCTGTGCCATTCCTATGCCACAAACTCAGTTCCTTTACTTGGCCTGGTCTGAAACACAGGGACAAGTTTGAGCATCTTTCTCATTGGTGTTTGAGCTGAGAATGAAGCATCTCTGGCTCTTCCCTGTGTTTTTCTATCCTTTCATCTACCCTTTTTCCCCGTATTTCCCTGACACCTCTCGGGGAGCTGCCCCGGCACTGGGGCTCCAGCACGCGTGTCTGTTGGTGCACGTACTCACTCCAACCACAACAGCATTACGTAAACCTTCAGAGCACACAACAGCCCGTGATGACAACATTTTGTGACTCCATATTAAAAACGCAGCCTTAACCCACCTCCCTGAAGAGAGAGGTGCCATGAAGGTGTCGTGGGGTGGCGAGTCCAGGAGACACCTGGCAAAGGGAGAGAAGCTGCTGCTCACCTGACCTCTTCCCGATCCCTTCTCCAACTCCTGCTCCCATCCAAGAGCCGTTTATTTTGCCCCCTTCCCCACATGGCAATATGTGAATATGAAGAATAAAAGGTGCAGACTAGCTGGGATTTCAAATTCTGTGATTAAGGATGGAGGCAATTTCTCCCCTCCCTGGGCTGATAGAGCAGGCAGCGGATGAGGACGGCTTTTTTGCGTGCTGCCAGCAGCTGCGATAGGCGCCTCTGCCGTCACCAAGCAGAGAGATTATTCTCTGGATCTCCCGGGCTGTTTATCAGGAACACTCACTGCTGCAGCCGCTAAACCAGCTTAAATACCAAAATTAAAAAATAATTTAAAAAAAAAAATCTTTTCTGTAACCTCGGAAGGAGAGGGATTGGGGAAGGGGAGGTAAAAGCATCTGGGGAGGCGAGTTGAGGTCTGAATAAAACAACCATGGGCACAGGCAAAACCAGCTCCACAGCTGCCACCACGGGGACCGAGATCCCTGTCTGGAGGGATGGAGCAGCAAAACCCGCTGGCAGGGGACCGAGGGACCCGCCTGGAGCGGGCAGCTGCCAGCCTTGGCCGGCACATTGCTAGGAAGCCAGGACAAAGTCAGCGGTGCCCACGCTGGCCCTGCCTTCAGCATCATGGCGTGGGGAGCCATTGGGAACATGCGAGGAGCAGCAGCTTCGCGCCACGGCCGGGGTGGCCCGGCTCCAGTACCCAAGGAAGAGCAGCAGAGCAATGCTCCCTCCCCATGCACAGCCCGGGAGGGAGTGGCACGTGTCGGGGATAATAAATTGCATGAGAGTCCGGATCTGGGGACTGCACGGGAAGAAAAGGCACAAGGTCTGATTTCCTTGGGCATTCGGAGCCTTTGAAGATCAGAAAGCAGCTAAGTGCAAGGCAGGCTTTCAAGCTGCCAGTACGGGTTAGTGGTGGGCCTGGGACTCCCCAGGGAGCAAGAGCTGCAGGATCCCGGCTGCCGGGTTGGATCCTGCTCCCAGCTGCAGGAAGGTAAACAGGAACAGCTCTGTCGACACCGCATGAATGCGCTCCTCCATGGGCCGTTAATTAGCATGTGGGTGTGAGCCACAGAGCACCAAGCTGTTGGCTTGGGGCTGGCTGGGTGCTCACTGGTTTTGGATCATTCTGGCACGTCCCCCTGCTACAATCCCCCCCTCGATTTCTGTCCAGACAACCCGCTGTGCTGAGGATGGTCCCACCCCCTGATATCAGGGGTATGATGCCCAGGAGTGCCCTCTTCGGGCAGAGGGGTTCCTGCCCCTCTTCAGAGGCAGAGTTGGATCCTCCAGACGTCCCACTCCCCTGAAATTCAGAATGAGCAAGACCTTTCCTGGGGTTTCTGGCAGGCAGGGAACATCCCAGCCACTTGCATGAAAGGTTAAGGCCACTTTCCAATTAGAGAGGCAGGAGCCATCGCAATAAAGCTCTTCTGAGGCGATATTAATCAGGGCATCTTCCTCACACGGAAATGCAAATCAGCAGAATGGAAACAGGAGTGATTAGAGCCAGGGAATAACGTGGGCACTTCAATCCCGGCTCCATGAGCAGCGAGGGACATGAGGGGACAGAAGAGATGCCCCGGGCTCCTGCACCAGCCCCGGGACCCAGGTGGAGGTGTGGGGGACCCACGGGCTCCACCTGGGAATATTCAGCATCAGGTTTCCAGGTCAACACTAGCGTCAAGGCCATGGGAACAGCACCAGTTACGGCAAACCAGCCCCGAGCTCTTGAGCTGGCTGCAGGGTTTTGGTCCATCCACCTGAAACCACCCAAGAGGGAGGCTGGAGATCTGGGCAGCACAGGCACAGGGGTGGGGACCTGGCAGGAGAGATGGAGAAGATAGCAGCAAGGGCAGCAACACCGGAAAAAGGGTGTAAGAAGGGAAGGAGAAAGGGGATGAAGAGCAAAAGGCAATGCAGAAAGGGGCCAAAGCATGGTCCAAGGTGGTGGGGTGCACAGAGCAGCTCCCTGGCCCTGCCCGGAGAAGTGCCGCACTGAGTCCAGAGATGGATCTGCTCCTCGCAGCAGGAGGCATTAGATCCAGCTGAGCTGCTTCAACGCAGCGTGCATGTAAATCAGCCGGACAGGCAGAGAGGAGAAAAACAAGGGGGATGAGATAAGAGGATAGAGGCGAGGGGAGGAGAAGGAGGAAGGAGAAAAGGGGAGGGAAGGAGAGGAGCAGGTGTGGAGAGAAAGAGAAGAAAAGAGAGGGCAAAGGGAGAAAGGGAGAGGGAGGAGGAGGGATGGGGAAGCAGAGAGCAGCAGGAGGGCAGGGTGATGGGCCGGGGTCATCTGGTGCACCATGGTCCTGCCTGAGTGCCTGCCAGGCCATGGGCAGGGGCTCCCACCGCCCTTGGCGCAGAGCACAGGATGAATGGGCTGGAGGTGCCAGACTACCACCCAGCCTGGGCTGAGGCCACCTTCGGCTTGGGCACGCTGCTCCCGCCCCTCGGCTTCCAAACCCTGCAGCTCTGCCAGGACCCCGCTGGGGGCTGGGGTGAAGCAGCCCCACACAGTTGATTTTCCAGCCTTGAAGATGATGTCTAATGGTCATACAAGTAGCCAGTCTGCCATCCTATAGTCCCTCACCTGCAAACGCAGTTCCCTCAGATCACCTGTCCTGAAACCTGACATGCATTTACAATGGAGGAGTTGGTGGGTACCAACATGGAGATGGCTGCATCTGGGGGATGAAATGACATGGAAGTGTTGCTCTTCTAAGTCAGGAAGATCTTGCAAAGCACAGCAAGGGATTCCTTATAAATAATAACTGGGCCCTGACCCTTTCAATCAAGGAACTCAACGGCAAAATATTATTATTAAAACCCTAGGTTGAGGATTCGTGGTTTCAGGAGAAGTTTTCATAACTGGGCAGGACACAAGGGTCTCCTGACATCAATACACACTAAGCAACCAATGCTGATGCAAACACCATCTGCTGTAATCATGACATCACCTTTAATTACATAACGAATGAGGATGTCACCACATGCAGAGTCCTGACATCACCAGCAGAGCTAGAAAAAGGTCTAGAGCAGGATGATAAAAAAATTAGTCCAAAGGAGGAAGATCTTAGCCTGGAAAAGAAGCAGCTAAAGCGGCACATTTGTGGCCTCAGGAAGGTGAACCGAGATTGATTGCTCGCTGTGTCTCCCAATAAAAGAATTAGGAGATATCCAATAACATTAAGAGGCAGAAGGTTCAAAAGAAACAAGAGGAGATGGTTCCTCACGTGGTGCGTGGCTAAGCAGTGGAAGTCCTTGCCACAGTTCTCCAGGGATGATTAAAGCTTATGTGTTTACAGAAATCAACTAGACAAATTCATGGGAAATCCATTGAGGAATATTAAAGACAAAATGCCACTCTGGCTCAGGGAGTCCCTGAGCTGCCACCAGCTTGGGGCTGGGAGATGCATCAGTGCTGGTCATCAGGGAGGACAGGCAGGGGACAGCCGGGTCTGGAGACAGCCCTGCACAGCTCTTTAGGCTGCGCTGGAGATTGCAGACAGCATCTCCAAGCCAGCACACTGATGTCAATACCTTCTGCATCGCACCCCGGGCAATACCAGAATCCCAGCAGACCCCAGTCTCAGCAGATGCTGAACTCCCCCCACAGATATAAAGTCCATAAGAGCAGGACCCGCAGTGCCACTATTAATGTCACCAGTTTAACACAACACAGAGCTGCCCTTAACCTCACCCAGTCCACGTCACTTGCCAAACGCTATTTCCCAGGATGCCAGACCCCACTGGGCTGGACACAGGAGTCTGTCCCCGGGGAGCCTGGCCATGCGCTTCCCCATGCGCAGCATCCCTTCCACGCGCGGAGTCCGTGCACGTAGCAATCCCAATTAAACCAGACTACATCGCAGAGGGGCCTGGCAGCGCTGCATTTATCAGCCTGCCTGGAAGGGGCTTGTGCAAGCTGTCCCCCCGGCTGACGGATTAGACAGCAGACAATTAGGTTTCAGACACACACACACACATACATGCACGAGCACACGCAAGCACACGCAGGGACACAAATCCTTTTTCTCCATCCATCTGCAAGGCCGAGGCGGCCGAGCCCAGCTGCGCGGCCGTCCGGTGCTTCTGAAGCTGCGTGCAGCTGAATAAGAACGAGCCCCCGCGCCTCGGCTTTCAGCGCCCGCTCGCAAAATGAGCGAGAGGTCCCCAAAGAGATGACACAATTGCAATGGAAATGATTAACCCTTGATGGGCTGGTTTCGCCGCTGCCTCCTCCCCGCTCCGTACTGCTGCAGCCAGCCTGGCGGCAAACTCCCACTCTTTGAGTTTCAAGGACAAAGCTGGAGCAAGTTAGCACTCAGCCAACATCACAAGGAATGTGCGCATCCTGCGTTTCTGCTTCAAGGCAAGCTGGGCTTATTTGGAGTTTGGATTATTTCAGATGCATCCCTCCGCTGCTGGGAGATTCCCAGCTCCTGAAAGTGGGGACGGAGTCTCAACATGAGCACCATTTCTGCAGAGGTCCCACCAAAAGCATCCCCTCTTGGTGCCCAAGACCAGAAACTACGACTGCGACACGCAGATCCTAGGTGCAATGCAAGCCAGTGTTGCTGCTTGGATTGTCCCTTCCAAGGGCTATCCAGAACAATAATTCAGTATTTCAAAGTTAATTGACACATGAAATGGCTAAGATAGAAATGGAACAAGCTAGGGTGGCTTCTCAAAGGCAAAGCCTGCGTGTCCACTCCAGGAGAGAATTTCTGATGGAATCAACCAAAAAATGGATAAAGGGAAATCAGTAGATATCCTTTATCTGGATTGTCCTAAAGCTTTTGATAGAATCCCACAGAAGACACTATTAAGGAAACCAAGCATTACTGGATGAGATGTAAAACACCACCGGGGAGTGGGAAGCGATAAAGTGGCACAAACCGGTGTGGGAGGAGGTGGTCAGGGCCCTGCTGGGACAGAGGTTGGGGCAGCCGGAGCATGGCCATGCTCCGAGCCCAACACCTGCCAGCATCGGGAGCAGGGAGCCAGGAACTGAGAGCCCCAGGAAGGCAACACTGTGGGTGCTCAGGGCACAGCAAAACCTTCACAAAAGAGCTCCCGAACTCCCTCACTACTCCTTCCTCACCCCCCACAGTCTGTCTGTCCCAGGCGGCCTGTCCTCCCATGCAGGCAGGGGTACGGGGCCATGAGCAGCTCCCCTCTCCCTCCCTTCATCGCTCACACCTACTTGAGGGAAGATAAGCTGAACATGACACCAAGAAGGACCATGTCAGCCCCTGGCCTCGCTCCTCACACTCGCAGCCCTTGATCTCCCCGTGTCCTTTCAAGACGCCTTTCAACTGTTCATTTGGAGAGGAGAAAGCCCAAGGAGAGAAATCTCCCACCCTGTGTTAGGAGTGGGACATGCCGGGGGGAGGGAGGATCCTCCGGAAACACCACACTCAGCTGCGCCAAGAGCTTTCTAAAAACAGCACCATGTTTAAATTTTTTTCTTGTAGTTTGTTTTTGCAGAAAGGGACATCAGATGAGGAAAAGCCCATCTTGGTGCCTGTACCCACGTCGCCCACCCAGGCAGGGGACGCAGCCAGCTCCAAGAAAACTGATGCCCAGGTAGAAATGACCACACAGGTAACTCAAACCAATTCCAGCAATTTGGGGAGGTATATTTTCACAAAATACAGACATAAGCCCTAGTGTTACAAGAACTTAAGTTAGAAGAAGCTCTCCAGATGCACTGGGGAACATCTAGATGTTTGCTGAGGAAGATTGCTACTCTCCCTGAGCTGTGACTATTACTGGTAGCATAATACTGGAGACAGGAGGATGGACCTGGCCTCACAGAGCACGTCATACTGGAATTTAGGACAGCCTGGAGGCTGACAAGTTTTTCGTCTGCAAGCAGCCAGGTCTGCCCCACATTCAGGCTGCTCCACCTTCAGACCTACCAGCTTTTCACCTGCTCCAGTAGGGCTGGTTCGGAGCCTCATCCCTCCCCTCACCAGAAACCAGCCCATCAGTTTTCAGCCTAAACTTATATGTGGGCAGTTTCTAGTCATTTGGTCCTGTGCCAACAAAATCCATCAGTGAAACAGCTCCTCTTCCCCCCCAGTGCTCCATGTCCCCTGGTCTACCAGATTTGCAAAGCTGAGTTTGCAGAGTCGCGGGAGATGGGCCATTCACCACTTCTCCTTGGGGACTTTGCCATAATTTCATGTATCAATCCATAAATCACCCCTCCAGGTTTATCAAGGACCTATACATTTCCTTTCGCAGTACTAAGCAGGGTACTGGGGAGAATTTTCTGATATCTACGCTGCATTTTCCTCTCCTCCTTTCATCCCATTACCCATAGTTATATCTCTTAGACCACTCTAAATAATTACTTAGCTGGGTGTTTATGACCTTCAGATATTTGTCCATCCCTGGTTTAAGTGAACTCTTAGCCAAGCTATGTTTAATATTTAGACTGCACAGAGAAACGCTCGTGTTCAAAATACTTCCAGGCTGTGATGAAGTTGATAGAAAGGGCTGATCCTGCACCATTTGCCACAGTTCTGAGGCCATTTTTCAATCCCAGGCAGATTTCCGTTTCCTCCATGGAATGTTTTCCTACTAAAAACCCCAATGCCTGGAAACCCTGTGCATGCTTCCCCCCCGTCCTCAACTTAGGGACAAGGGAGTGAAGGGACAGTTTCTATGGAGTGGTTCATGAAGAGTTGAGACGTCTCCAGACAAAGCTATCCAGATACCTCCTTTGGGAGCGAAGAGCTGGGTTGTCTGAAAAATGCTCTTGGGAACTACAGGGAAGGGAGGAACAACCCTAGGAGCTTGCAAGAGAAGCCAGCCTCCAAAATGACACCTGACAAGGCCAGGAGGACCCAGCGCTTTCCTTTGTGCCAGGAGCATCACCAGCGTCGGCAGGGGTGCCTGTTCCCCTCCAGCCTCCCAGGGCCGAGTGCCTGGGCAAGGTGAGGGTCAGGGCCACAGCGAGGGACAGCGAGACTGACCACAGTAACGGAGATTTACTGCTCCGAGCCCTATTAGCTGGGCCATCTGGATACCAAGCATCAGCACGAGTTATTAGAGGCTGCAGCCTGATGTCGTAGGGGCACAAAGTCAGGGAGAAGTGAGAGATGCTGCAATAGCTTCTTCCCATGCAGGAAGAAGGTGGGAGCTCCGGGGAGGTTTCTGCTGGAGCAAAACCCCAGCAAGCAGAATGAGAAAGGGAAATGCACACCTGCACGCTGCATAGGTCCTCATGGATACCAACACGAGCGCACTGGTGTGCCTGGAGGAGGAGGAAGCAGCAGGACGAGCTCCCCAGCTGCAGCGCTGACAGCTTCAGGCATTCACCTGTCATTGCCAAGCTCTAAGCAAAATTATGAGGAGGGTCTGAAAGTTTGTGTCTAAAGAGTGCTCAGCTGGGGGTGGTTATGGTGCATCTTCTGCTTTCTGATGATTTAGGAGGTCCCATTTTCCTTCATTGATTTTGCTATGGCCACAAGAGATGGAAAGATTACCTTTATTTTTTCACTGAAAGCTGAGATCTTCTCATGGCTACCAGACTCTGTGACCTGGACCTTTAAAGTAAGTATTCACTATTGACGAAGAAAAGAGCATGAGTGGGTGACACCATTTTGCACAGCAAGCAAACCCCCCCTAGGACCCGGCACAAGGACACACTCTCTCTTCTCGTAGCCAGCCCAGGTTTCTGTTCCTTTCCAGTGAGCTTCGCCTCAACGGTTAGTCCCAATATATATCCTACAAGAGGCCCCCAATCTGACTCATGGAGAGGAAATGACTCACTGTGGTTACGAAGCATCACTTTCCCAAAGTGGAAAACAATCCAGCACGTGAAACAAATCCTCTTTCCTTCCTTAAAACTGGGCATCACCTTTCAGGAGACAACAAACAACCCCACCTGACCCATACATGGTCTGGGAAACAAAACCTGGCTTGCACAGGTAGAAGACTATTTCCACCAAACCTAGAAGACTATTTCCACCAAACCTGTGCCAACCCCTGGATCTCCAGGTACTGTCCCAGGTCTTCCACCATCGACGTGACCCTAACCCTGGACCCATTTCGGTCCTTTGTGGGTGATATAGCTGCCTCCAAGCCTTCAGCCCCAAAGGGAACAGACCTGGCTGCATCCAGCCCTACAGAAGAGCGTCCTTCATGCATTCCCTTCAGCCCCCCCACCCCAACACTGCAGAGAAATAACCTCCAGTCACCCCCGCCACCTCAACAGCTCCTCAGAGAAGGGCAATTCCAGCTCGAGAAAAATCAAGTAGTATGAGGGGAGCAAAGCAAAAAGAGGCAGAAAGGAGGACAGAAATGGGGCCAGGGATGTAGGGGGCTGCCAGGCCGGGGCTCCCACAGGTCTCAGCCCAGCATCGGGCTATTTTCTGCCTTTTCCTCTTCCTCACTGCCACATCGCCATGGCAACCCCATCAGCTGAGCAGCTCCGATTCCCGCTCTATGGGGATTTTGGGGTTTTTTTTCCACCCCGTCTTCTCACCCTGATTTCCCACTCAGGCACCCATCTCAGGCCCCAGCCTGAGGAAGAGGGGGGGGAAGCCTTTCCTGCTCTCTGTTCAAACAGCATATCCACATGTAACAAAAGAGCCTTCCACAAGAAGAGGGTGCTTCAGAGCATCCCCTGGCATTAGGTACCTTCTTCCACTTCACACCACTGCTCTCCTTTTGCCCTTTGAAAGCCCCAATCTTACATACAAAGGAAAGTCTCTGGCCCCTCGAAAGCCTGACTTTGAGGAGACCAGAGTCATCTCAGCAGTATAATCTCATCTCCCTCGCCTAGTGTTTGGCCCTGCCAAGCACTAGGCTGGCGCATCCCCAGAGCACCCTGAGCTCATCCCGCCTGCCCAGCTCCTCGCCAGGACAGAAGAGTCCCCTTGGGGTGTTTTGCACTGGGTTGGGTGTCTTCAGAATAGCTGTGGTTGGAAGTCAGAGGCTGGGTTAATCTGACCCTGTCATACATATCAGATGTGCAGCAGAAACAGCCCTCCAGTAAGTGTTACCACGACATTTGGGAAGGTTTTTTTTTTTTGTTTTTTTTTTTTTCTTCTTCTCTTTTTTATAGCAGACATCTGCAGCAGAAGAGGGATAGAGGAAAAAGGAATGAGAAGAAACAGCTATTCCTTCAATAGCCAAATCCCACCGACTCTAAGACCCCCATCACCCCCAAATCCCAACTGCTTAGGGTCAGACCAAAACCCTGCCAGAGAGGAGCAGCCTGACAGCGCTCCGGATAGCTCAGCACGATTCCCTGGCACAGTTATCCCTGCACACATCCGTGCCAGGCTCCGGGTTTCTTTATGTGCAGAATCACACTGACTTAACTTAAGGTGCAATTTTGCAGCCGCTTGCTGGGGAAGCAGAGTTTCTTTCAATGTGGTTTAAGTCAATTAGGAGCAGGTTGAAGCTGAAGTGAATTAAGGCTTTCAACCCCAAATACGAGTGCCTGCCTGGAGGAAAGGGGAGGGGAAGGCAGCTCTGCACCACTTTTAGCTAATCCAGTGCAACTCAGCCGATATAAAGCCAAGAACAGACAAGACAGCATCCTTTCTCTCTCCTCCTCCTCCCTGTTCTCACTTTTTCTCCCCCTTCCTTGCTTCCTGCATCCCCTCCCTGAAGACTTTCTCTCCTGCTGTTCATCTCTTCCCCGCTTTCTCAGCCCCCCTCCCAGATCCCACATGCGTGAAGGGGCTGGGAAGCAGTTGGAGATCAAACTCCTGGCAGCGCTGAAGCATCGGCCGTGCCGAGAGCCCAAGACAGCTCCGGAAAAAGGAGGCAAAGGAGTGGGATGAGCGAAAAGCAAGTGCAAGCAGAGGAACCACTTGCAGCTCGGGAAGCTCAAGGCTATAAGAAGGCAGGGGCGAGTCTGCTTTGTAGCACAAAGCACCGGTGGAGTCACTGGGGCTTGTCCCCAGCCGGACCTGCCTGTATCCAGCCCCTGCCAGGATGCAGGGCGGGGAAAGCCGGCTTGCCCCAGCAGCCGGTCTGATGGCACGGGAATAGCTCGGTGGGAAGCGCTGCATGGCAGCAGGCATGCCTCATGGTATCCCTTGCTTCTCTGTTGCCTTCCATGGAGACATCAGACAGCGACTTAGACCCCAATTTTTAGGGTGTTTGGAAGTCTGTAAGGACTTCCATTAATGCAGGAAGATGCATTAACGTGGATGCCACAGGGTGTTTTTAAAGTTTAAAAGCCCCTGAAGTACCACCTTCCTCTATCCCTCAAGAAAGTCCTTAATTTCTCAGACTGACATCTGGAAATAAAATCAAAGTTTAGTTTCTCCTAGACCTCATCTAGCTATTCAGGTGTCAAAGCCCCTGGAAGAAGGATGGCTTCTGGCCCCACACTGCGATGGTAGAGGTGCAGGTTGCCCCTACACACACCAGGAGCCAGCTCCAGCTGCCATTAGGGGCTTCCCTCAGCAAAAGGAAAGCACAGAGAGGATTAAGCATCTCCAAGCCTGGGCTCTCGGACTGTACTGGGTTTCTTTGCTGATGCAGAGTATCTGCATCCCTCCCCTGGAGCCACAAGTGGGGTTTTCCCAGGAGGCTGGGAGAGAGCAGAAGGAGGAGGATAGCAGCCCATCCCCATGGAGCTGCTCAGGGGCTGTTTGGGGGATGTCAAAGCTCTGTGCAAAGGTATTCGCCACTCTCTGGCTGCTACCAAAGACTTGCATACAACACAATCTGCACGAAGAAAACGTCGCCAGAGCGAAGCCCCACACACCCTGCTCTGCGCCACAAACTGAGCTGCAAAATCCTCATCCCCGGGTGTTCTCTGCAAAAGGGCAAAACCACCAGATATTTCCAGCGATCCCTGCTGCAGGTTGAGCCAGGCGCACTGTGCAGTTAGTCTCCATGGTTCATGGCATTGGCTGCTGCCAGCAAAGAAAAGGAAGAATTGTGGGGGGAGAACAGAGCAAGCACAGTGGGGTGACAGTTAATGAGAATAGCTGCCTGAGATGTGGGCTTGCAAGACAAACTTTGGGATGTCCCTCCATGCCTCATCAATGCAAACAAAGCAGGAGGACCCAGGGAGGCATCCCGGGCTCCCCATTGCGTTTATACCAAGATAACTGGATGACAAGGCTGGCTCCCAACAGCCACCGGTGCTCCTGGCAGGCTCCGACCCATAGCTGCAGACTTTTAGTCTCCGCCAGCACCGGCTTGGACAAAGGTGTGGGAGCTGCCGCACACCAAACTTGCTGAGCTTGTAAACGATGCGACTCCAGAAAGAAACGTGGTGTAGACAGACTGACAGGAAGGAGCCCACGACCCACCACAAACCTCTCTCCCCTCTCTGCTTCCCTCCATGCCCTCAGCATCCCCACACACCAATCTCCTTCTGGGGACACGCAGCCCTGGGTCACCTCAGGACTGCTGCGATCTCCTCAGACACCAAGTGCTTCGAAAGTGCCAAGTCATTATTTTCTACCTAAATATAGATTTTCCTCAACACCCTCTGGCTGAGCACCCAAAAGAAGCCCTTGCCATGAAGGAAAAGCAGGACCCAGCCCTCCTTGCATGGAGTCTGTGCTCCCACCCAGGAGACATCAGGGTTGGCACAGATATCCCAAGACCTGGTGCCGGAGTTCAGGAAGCTCCAGCTGGAACAACGTGAAGCAGGCGTGTGCTAAGGGTTAGAGAGGAAGGCTGGACACGTGGTACAGGAAGCCAGGTCCCGTTCCTGCCTCTGTCCACAACTTCCCCCATGACCTTGGACAAATTCCAGGGGCACCAGATTTTCTGGCAACTTCTGCTCCCATTTGGGCCCGGACTTACCCGGGCAGAGCTTGGTGTAGCAGACAGGACGCTGAGCAGGCTGGAAAGCCAAACCCTGGTCAGCACCTTGGTTCCTCATCCTTCTGAAGGGCATCACCAAGGCTGCCTTTCTACCACCCCACTTCCAGCCAATTTTTCAGAGCTACTGAAGTGGAAAGGAGATGCTTCACATTTGTGCTGCTCCCTGTGAGCTGGGGGAAAGTCCTGCTCATCCAGAATGGCTTAGGTGGTATCCAGGAAGGAAAATGATAAAGAAAACCCTCCTTAGACACCATATCAAAGTGTGGGGTCTTTCCACAGAGCCAGGGCAGAGGGTGGATTTGCGAGTCCCACTGTCTTGAGGGAGGTCAGACACGTCACTTCAGCACAGTAAAAATCTTCTGGGTTGAGCAAAGCTTGCAAGGGACTTTGATGTTTCTCCAATGCTCTAGTGCACCTGAAGCCCAAAACTGGCCGAAGAGATGCAAGACTTGTGCTCTGAACCACTGGTGCAGGTGCAAGGAGTTTGGAAAAAGCAGCAGCACCAAGAGCACCAGATCTGCCGACCCCGGCAGACCCATGCTGGCCTTTGCTCTCCGTTTTGTTGTCCCCAGTAGTTGTGTAGCTGTCACCCAATGCAGCTTTCTGGAGACCCTTTGGGGCAGGGCAGCAGGGGCGTGCCAGCATCTCATCCTACAACATCAGCTCCAACTACTCCAGCCCTGACAGCAGCAGCAAGTAGAAATGGAAAAATACAGAAAGGACCTGAAGAAAGCCCCCTCGTAAGGGGCTCAGGCCACATTTTGGACCCTATTTCCCACCCCTGGTCCCTTGTCTCGACAGCTGCACTGTGTATCCACAGGGAAAGAGCAGATCCGAGCTGCAAACTTTAAAAAAAAAAAAAGGGAAAAGAAAAAAGGAGAGAGGGAGCGAGCAAGCGAGAGAGTGTCTGACTACAGCCCTAAGGGCTGTCACAACAGATAAAACCTCAGCCAGGCTTCGCAGTTTGAGCTCCTGCACGCTAATGCGCAGCGGAGCTAAAAATACCGACGTGTGGAAAAGCAGAGGCTGCTGTTGCTGCCTTTCGAGCTGATCATGGGCTCCAGCTTCCCCACCAGCCCAAAGCAGCCAGATGTACGGCCACAGAGGGGGAATTGCAACCCCAGAGAGGGGCAGGGGCACCTCGGGGGTCTCCCCCACCACCTGGCTGCGGGGCTGGCTCTGCCCACGCCGCGCCCAGCCAAGCCATCTCCTGCAAAGGGCTGGGCTGGGTTTGTGCTGATGTGAAGTAAAATATCTGGGCCATGCGCTTTTTGCTCTGCAGGCAGAGCGGGATGGCAGCGGAGGGGTGGAGCAGCCTTGGGGAGAGGGGCCGATGTGCAGAGAAAGGGGAGGATAGAGCACACGACGGAGGAGGATGCAGCGAAGCTTTGCGAGACAACGAAGAGGCAGGACAGATCCAAAGCCCCATCCCTTGGGCTGCAAAACAAGCAGCCTGGTGCTAATCCCCAAAGTCAGCCTCGTGCAAGATGGGAACGAGCTCGTGGTTGTGTTGCCATGCTAACTCCTGATTTATCCAACCATCTTCTCTACAGCAATCGTTGCCCTGTCTGAGGCCCAAGAACGGGAACGTACTTAACTGTGCACTTAAATTCAAGCATGCACTTAAGGTCAGTTTTCTTCAATGGAGCTGAAGGATGTGCTCAAGGGGCGGCACGTGATTAGCTGCTTTCAGCAAAGGTCAGGTCTCCAAACCGGGGCTGGCTCAGAGACCCCTTCTCCCAAAGCCGGGGAGGACACCCGGTGTCCCCAAGCTGTTACATCCCCTCCTGCAATTCAGACAAAGCTCACTGCTCCTGGGGATGACCGTCCTCCGAAACACTGATGAACAGCAGGCACCAAGCAGCAGGTTTGTGTTGTCCCCGCCAGACACCGAGCAGAGCAGCTGCCTGCCCAAAGCCCCCACCTCTGCAGCCTGGGAAGGTCTTGGTCTAATTTTGGAAGCCATCAAGATGGTGAAGACTCAGATGGTCTCCCTCAGCTCATGGCCAGATTGCATCTCATGTGCTGTGCATGCTCCTGCCCGGTCCCACAAGTGGGACAGACACGACCATCTCAGGGCCATTTCACCCCAAGATCTGGAGCCCACACTTGACCTGAGCCAAAAATAGAGTCTCCAGAGCCCCAGTGTCCTGGCTAACACAGCCTGCGCTGCCTTCCCCCATGTCAGCCCTGTATCCCACCTCCCACATCAACATTGACCCACCTGCAAAGTTCACAGCCCAGTTACCCCATACATCATCCAATTCCTTTTCTACTCACAATCACATTCAAGACACCAGCACAAAGTCCCCATGGATCTTTTTCAAGTTGCATTATCAGCACATTTGGCATTTTCATCATGCTTAGGACACGGCCCCCTACAAAAGGCCAGTCCATCTCGAAATCAAACCCCTGCCTTAGAGGCTGCAGTTGTCAGCAGGCAGCGGTTGTGCCAACACAGCCTTTGGGCAGGGTGGAGAGACCTGCTAAACCCGACAGCATCGACAACATCCTACTCTGGCATACACAGCCAGGAAAGGAACAACAGGCCCAGCTCAACCAACTACACAAACTTCTCATCACCTGAACAGGTTATTTTCACCATACCAGTGCAAGCCACGCTAACAGATCAGTTCTCGAATAGTAACTATTAGATTAATTAATTGATGTTTCCACTGTGTGCTGAGGAATTAAAAGGATGGGGAAGGGTGAAGGAGTGGGCAAGTCAACAAAAAAAGTGCCAAGTCCAGAGGATGAACACCACGCAGGAAGAGAAGAGCAGGTTTTTACAGTAATTGCAACACCAGTATTTATGGATTAGGGCAGGCGGGTCCCCCCAGGCACCGACTGCAGCTGGGTCTATCTGCAGCCAGCCTCACTTGCACGGGACAGGGCAGGAAAACTCTGTCTCCCAGTCCAGCACAACCTGTCCGAGCTGAGCATCAGTCACTCTCTGTAGTTTGTTTTGCAGCATGACAAATTCTCAAAACATCAAAACTCCAGCTTCTTCACACCCCTCCCTTCCAAATCGAGTAGACACTTGCCAACCAGCGAGCCCAGCCCCACACTTCTAGTATTTCGAGGGCTCTTCCAGCCCTCTTTTTTGCTGCACACAAGAACATTCATCTTATAGCTACACTAGATATATAAACCTTAGACATCATCGTCCAACTATAACCCAGCACTGGCAAATATCACAGCACCATCACAAGGTGTTTTGAAACCTTTGAGTTCCACAAAGCCCCTGATCCCAGAGCCATGAACTTATGGAAGAAAAAAAAAAAATAAAAAAGGAAAAAAACAAACCCTTCTTTTCATTAAAAAGGAAAATTCACAGCTCTTGTGGTTAGAGGCAAAGAGCTGAAAATATGAGTTCTGAAAATATGGCTCCTAGTCACACAGAAACTGCAAAGCACATAGAAATTAAGATTTTTTTCACACAAGTTTTACACCAGACTTTTCATCTGGGGGCAGCAACTGGCATTACACTCTCCTTATTTGCTTCCATTTGAGCCTACAAAGAGAACAGATCCCAATAGAGCAGCACTCACAACCAGGATCACTTTTCCAAACAGAGTCAGCTCCAGCAAAAATCTGGATGTCAATTGAGCAGCCTAAGCAAGAGCTGATCCCATCTAACAACCAGCTGTGATCCCAATACCAGGGAGTCCCACAGCCCAGGGAGATCAGACACCCAGCAGAGCCCCTGCTGCAGTCCTACCCGTGGCTCTCAAAAAGCCCCAGTTCCTCACCTCTTTGGCTCAGAAGATCACTGGTAGCCACCAACTCTTCTGCTGAACCACCATATAGCTTCATCATCAAGCATTTAATTGAAAACCCTCTAGAGGGAGGGCTGCACCAGCTGCCGTTGCTCAGGATGGTCTCACACCATTAGCACTCTTGAGGAACCACTTTGCAACAGGGAGGTAAACGGGTACGGAAACTCCCACCTGGAGACTCCGAGCTGCCCAGCCCAGGGCCTGAAAGCAGCTCTCTGGTTCTGATGCCCCAAGGGACCCCGCATTGGTCCCCATGAGGGTGTACTCCTTCCTTACCTGAGGCTTCAGTTTGGCTTGCCAGATCCGTGAGACAAGGAGCACCTTATGCATTGGTCCAGCTGCCTGCAGCCTCAAAGTGCTGCTGTAGCAAACGAAGTGCAGCTAGATGAGTTTCCAGTACCTACTATCAGACTCATCACCATCAATTTGTCCTTGTTGGTCTTCCCAATAGAGTGTCCAAGAAAGAGAGGGGCTTTGGGCTTTCACGCCTCACAGTGTCGTCTCCATCAGCGTCACATCCACCAACCAGCACAGGGAGGTCACCCCACAGCACTCCATCTCCCAGGATCTGGGGCAAGTCAGCCCACCCCATCTGCTTCTCCCAGGGTCAGTGCAGCCCTCTCTGCCTCTGCGCCCCATCTCCAGCCTCCTGCCTGAGACGTGGAAAACCCAGAGCCATTCCAGAGGTGCATGCTGTCACCGGGGTGAAAACCCAGGCATCTGGGCAATTCGGAAAGCCCCCAAACCTGCCTTGGTCCAAGCTCCTCGAGATGCTCCTAAAGTGGCACTGCCTGACAGTGGCAGAGTGGGTTCCTCTCGCACATTCCTGTCCCATATTCATCAGGTCTCTTTGCTAGCTTCGGCCTCTTGAAATTCTGCACACTAATAAAATCCTAACTAATTTACATCCAAAATGGGGAGTGAGTGGCAGCTGTTGCTATAGAAACCCTCTCCCGAGCCCTGGCTCCCGGCTGCAGCTCCGAGATGAGAGACTGGAAGCCAGCTCAGACCCCAGCCCTGACGGCACTGGGACGTCCCAGATGCCTGGCCGGCCCCGCTCGGGCTGAACCCAGCGCTGCTGCCCAAGGTCCCGCTGCAGCAGGGGTACACGGAGCATGAGGGGGCCACCACCACCAGCTGTCTCGGGTGTCCTGCCTTCCTCCAGGCCCTGCCTTTTGCACCCTCTGTCACTAAAGGGTCTTCCCTGCCTGCCACCCTTCCCCAAGAGCCTTTAATCTCCCAGAGCCAAGGCTCTGTGTGACAAACCTCGCTCTCATTTGAAGAAAGCAAAATAAAAAGGACAACAAAGCAGAATTACTCCCTGAGATGCCAGACTTTGGGAAAACACTGGAAAACCCAAGCTGAGGATCCCACGACAGAAGGAAAACTTGCAATGTGTTTAACACTTAATGTGGGTTTATGTTATTTTTTTTCTTAAGTTGGACTGATGATTATTCAGTGAACGACCTCTGGGGAGGTTAATGCTTTGGATTGACAACAGCACCTTACACAAGACCTTCCCTCAGCTCCAAGCAGGCTGAGTCCTGATTTACGGAAGGAGCTCAGCTTACAGCATGAAACCTGGACCCGTCACCAGGGCTTCACCATTCCCTGATGGCTTTGCTGGGAGTGGAGACATCACATCTCCATGGTGAAGCATCCAGGAGTGAGCTTCTTCAGCAGAAAAGCAATCAAGGTACATAGTCTCCGTGAAGAAGGGAAGAAAGCGGCTCCTCTTTCAGTAAAGCAACCAGCAGACCCCAGAGCAACTGTCCCACCTCAAACCTTCACGCCGGAGCCAGGTGGTTGCACCATCAAGGGTGCTGAACCCTGAGCTCTGTTAGTAGCACCTGGATGCAGATCTGCTCATGGCAGCGCATGGGGGACAGTCAGTGAATAAATGTGTCTGGCCTTTGGGATGGATCCTGCTCTCAGAGACACCCGTGTAAAGCTGGAGGGAATTGGTTCTTGAACTGACACATCAGTGTGTGTCGAGGAGAGGCAAGCGCAGACGTCCCGGATACATATGGGTGGGGTGAATGTGCTTCCTCCCCCATGGGTGTATTGCTCAGGTCTTCCTGGGAGCAGGATCCAGCCCACAACACAAGTGTTCCTGGGCCAACCCCCTTTTCCCTTGGCCAAGATGTCAAGGATGTATGAAGGTTGCTCAGTGGAGACATCTTCCTCTCCTTCAACTCCTACATATGTGCCATGCCCCATGGGCACCGCAAGTCCAGGATTGCGGGTGGTGGAAGGCTCCCGGCCCACCACCTTGTCCCCAGGGACGGATGTTCCTGGTGTACCTCAGGAGCTATTTATTCCTCCCTCTTGCCCTCAGCTGCCTGCTCCGTCACGCAGGGAAAAACTGACTCAGACCTTCCCAAGATAAGGCAACCACATCTGCAGCCCAGCTCCCCAGGAATGCAATCAAAATAGCGACTGTCAGCCCAGGCGAGGGAAAGAAGGGCAGAATTCTTCGCTGTGGACTCCGACCCCCTGATGGACCGTTGCCATGGAAAGCCGGCAGCCAGCAGCCCCAGCTGGGGTCCTGCTGAAGGATTTTCCCTGCTTGGCCTGAGGCTAGGGCAAGGGGAAGGGGGGGAAACACCGGGCAAGATCTTGCATCTGGCTGCGACAGCCCTCCCCTGCTAGCAGGTGTGGAGCTCACCTCTCTTTTGGCTGGAGCATCCCGAGATTGTTTGTGATCCCGCAGTGGGCTCAAACACTGCTGGGCAGGGTTTGAAGCCTGGTGTAGGAGCACGGATAATAAACCCAATAAACCCAGCTCCGTACTAATGACAGAGGGACCAGGGGACGGATAGGGAGACAGTAACCTAAGAACTGGCTGCCGTCCTCTGAGATGGTGAGGTCTCTGGGGCACCCATCCAGCTCCTCTCCCCTTCAGCCTGTTTCCAATCCCTCAATTCTGCATGAAGAAATAGGACTGTAATTCCTCTCCTGCGGGGAGAAACAATACAGGAGCTGAAGCCGACCCCTTCCAGGCTGCCTGAGCAGGCTGGCATTTGGGGGAAGATTCGTACAACTTTCGTATTGTGAAAAAAATCACAAGTCACTGAGTTGGTCACTGCACGATGGGTTCTTGCCCCGGTGCGTTGAGATGAGGTGGAAAAGGCTGGAGCCTGAAGCTGCCTACTTACACCAGAGCCTGGATCAGCCACTACAAAATCTGCTGCCAGCAGCAAGCACCCAGAGGAGCCGTCACCCCTCCCGCTGCCTCGCCGGGAGCTGGCAGGAGGGGACGGACAGCTGCTTCTCCATAATCATTTCTCCACCACTGACAACATGCTGGAGCTAATTTTCAGAAGACACCTTGGGAAGAAGAATGCATTTACAACAGCAGAAGCACCAGCAAGAGCATCTCCTTCCAGAGTACCAAAGACACGCAGCAAAATAAAATGTCGCTTCTTGTTAACCCTTGCCTGTACCTAAGCAAGAAGTACAAAAGTTGCTGGTCAAATCCTGCCCATATTCACAGTCCTGTAGATTTGCTGATTGTCTCAGCAAAGAGACAATGACTCTTCTGAGACATTATTGACTGAAAACTCTCCCTGAAGGAGGGACCATGCCCCAGTTTGAAGCCAAGACTTGCTCTCTCAGATGCCTGCTGAGATCATGGTCATTCCCAGCATGTCTCAGCATTCAGCGCGTGCGGCATGCACAGCAGCCAGGATGGGTGATGAGGTGCAAAATCCACCAGGCAGAGACCCCAGCCCTGCTCTGGATTTGAAACACAGCCCTGGCCTGGGAGAGGAAAGAAGACTTGGAGAAGGTGAAGGAGAAGGGAGGGGGAACACCACCTGTGTACTGATCTGACGATATGAAAAGGGTTTTTCTTCTGGTTCCTGAGCTGGAGACAGGAACCTATTGGATGAAAACCTCAGCTCTCCCGCTGCCCTGGTTTCAGCCACTCCAGGCTGCTGTTTAATTAGATGAGCATTAGCAGAAAGGCAGCTGGGCAGCCGGGAGGGGCCCGGCTTTCTGCACCCCGCCGTCGCAGGCTCAATGGCAGCGTGCTGCTGTCGGAGGCACTGCTCAGCCGTACCTGCCGGGGCATTCCCCCGGCTCCTCCGGCAGCCAGGCTGAGCCAGCCAGGAACCGGCCAAGGCGCACCAGGGAGCAGACCTGGCTGACCCTCCAGCCGTCTGGACCCCAGCCGACCCCACGCAATGCAGTCATTAACCCTTTCCCCCCATATTTCCAGCAGCCATGCATGAAGCCCAGCAACAGGGCAGGGTTTCCCTCTTGCATCAGCCCCAGGTTTGGCTCAGTAATGACCCAGGAGCCAAGGAGGCTGGAGCGTGGAGGAGGCATTTTTCCTGCCTGCGTCCTATCTGGGAGAAATTATAACAAAGTCGTGAAGGATTTGCAGTTATTTTCACACTCCTTTTCCCAGATTAACACATGGATCCACTTTCTGTTCAGCAGTCTCAGAGCATATTATTTTGTCTCTGTCGCAACCTCACACTTCCAAGTCCCAGAGCTTTCCAGCGCCCCACCAATGGGTATGAGCTATCAACAGGAAGAGAGGACCTCACTTTAATTGGCGTGCACTTCTTCATTGGACTGCTAGCTCCCCAGCAAGTCAGATAGTATTTTCTCTTAATTTTACAGACCTGGCAGTGAGGAGGTAGCAGGAAGACCAAGGGCTGTGACCAAGGGTGGTCAGCAAGAAGGTGGCAGAGTAATGGAGAGATGCCAGGAGTCCTCCCTGTCCCCACTACCTGCACCGAACTCAGCAGTGACGTTACCTGGTGACAGCTCACCAAAGCACTCTGTTTGCAAGGAGTAACAGGAAGATCCCAGATTACCCACTTGCATAAATCACCTTCTCTCCCTTGCTATCCACAGAGCGACACAGATTCAAGGAAACTGGGTTAGACCCACATTTACACCGGGATGCAACACTCACAGGTTAAGCAAAGTTCCCCCGACTGTCAGACCGATGCCAAATCCCACCAGGGGAAAGAGCCTGCCCAGATGGGGCTTAGTGTCAAGGCTTTACCAGGGACACAAGGCAAGCTCTCATTACATGCTGTAAAATAAACTTTCCAACAAGCCCGGCATGCAGCTCTTTCAGCTGCTTTCAGCAGAAGACATTGTCTGTGGAGCAGATAAACTCAGTTCAGCCTTACCTACGGCTCCACAGCCAGCTCCTCCACAGCAGCGCCAGCACTCAGCTAGCTGCTATCAGCGCATCTGCAACGCATCCGTGCTGGAGCAAACTTAATGCCTGTTGGTTTGGAGGGAGAAAGGCAGAGCCTTTGCATTGTCCTCCTCCTGCACCACTCTGGTCTAGCTGGTCTGAACTGGCTCTGGTGGGGGCAGGAACGCGCTGCTCCAGTTTCTCACCCTGCCACTGCTTTTCTGTCCTCATCTCTTTCCATGTGTACTCGTTCCCAGGCCAGCATGGAAACACACAAGGAATCGAATAGCTGTGAGCTCCCACGCAACAGTGGCCCACACAGGGCAACAACCTGCCCCCAGGTCTTCTGCAGACCACAGAGTGAAGGGCTGCAAATGCTGGTGGAGGTAGTTGGGTGAAGGCACAACCCACAGCCAGGCTCTCCGGGGCCAGAAGCGGGAGAGATGAGGGAGCAAAGCGTTGGCTTCCATTTCCCCCTCGCTTTCTTACTGTTCCTCATCGCTCTCAAGGGGATGCTTTTGTTCTGCATTTGTCCAGGTAGAGGTGTTAGCTGAGACGCACAACCCACCATGAGAAAGCGCTGTGCCCTGCTCTGGGACTTCCACATGGTCCAACAAGCTCCAGCTGGCCATGTGCTTTGCACCCCTGGGTCTGAAACCCCTGCGTCTAGCTCAGGAAACAGGTTGACCAATATCTATGGGTAAAAAGGGGAATATGGGAGCGGAGAGCAGAAGGGTCAGTCAAGACAGGTGACACCCAGCCTACCAACTCCGTGAGGTGCTGGGATGCCCAGCGTGGGCTCTGGGGCTGGCGTCCCCCTGCGCTGGTGGAGAAGCAGGCTCAGGGGCTCTCTCCTTCAGACAAGTCCTGAGGGCAAATTTTCCCTGCCGTGTCACAAGACCCAGTGCAGCAGCCCACACGCATGCCCGTGGACCCGCTTCAACCGCAGAACCCCACCACCACACACAGGAGCACTGCAAACCTTGCACACACAAAGCAGCGAGCACATCCCTCCGAGTGGAACTGGAGCTCCAGCAAGAGCTGCGGGGAGGACTCTGCCCACACCTCCGTGCAAGCAACCCATCGGACCCCAGCAGCAGTCCACAAGCAGAGCGAGAGCTACAGGCGGCAACGTTCCCCTCCCGCTGCCAGCATGACTCACACTGGTTGCCATGAAGAAGTCAACATTTGCATGCGGCTTCCCCAACAGGAGCGAGAAGCTCCATCAGCTATTTGCTGACTCTCTGGGGGAGGGCAGCGAGCAGTGGGACCTCAAGGACCAGCGTGGTACCAGATGGCAAACTCTGGCATTTCCACAGGCATCTCCAGGCTGCTACCAACGCAGTCTGTATGTGCAGCACGCCTCAGACTATACTCCCTGCAAATGAGATGTTCAAAAGAGAGAAGGGAGTTGGGCACCCAACTCCTATTGGATTTAGGTTTCTTTCAGCTTCTTTAAACTGGCAGCCTCAAAGCTCTCCACCCTTGCCAAGCACCGTGTAGAATTAGCTACACACGGAGCGATCGATGCCGGCGAGGGAGAAGCGCACGCGCGCTCGCACCCACTCGGCACACGCCGCTCAGCACAAAGTGAGCGCAAGCACACAGACCCCAGCCCAAAGCTGAGCTCTGGCAATAGCGAAACCCAATATATCCATCGGCAATTTCTCCCAGCATCGATGCACCGCACTGAGGTGTTCTCCTGAGCAATGCCCCGGCCCCGCAGTGGGACTGCTGCTTCCCCAGGGGTGTGAAAAGCCCCGGCTTGGGAGAGAGGGGGTAATTATATGCCAGGGGAGCAGCTGATTCAAACCCTTCCTGACCCCAGGCTGAAGAGTTCTCCTGATCGATCACGAAGATGCTCTTTCATTTTCCTCAAGCATTTCGCTGACGGATGGAAAAATCAATGCCCCACAGAGGAGTCTGGAGGGGGGTGGAGCAAGGGGAAGAAAGGGAGAGAAAGAGAAGAGGGAATGGAAAGGAGACGAAGGGAGAGGCGAGAGAGGAGCATGCGGTGGAGGCAGGGGCTCCTGGAGGGTGTGGTGGGAAGGCGGGTGGGCTGGAGGTAGCTACTGCCATCGCTTGCCCCCAAGGTCTGGGATCTCCTTCTCGCATGGAGGACCCATGGCAGAGCAAGGCTTCCCTGGGCTGCATGCCGTGGAGCCAGGGCACTGCTGCTCCAAGAGCCCCCGCTGGGCTGGTACCTCTCCACGCCGAGCACCACTCATGAAGGCCCCAGATCTGTGCCATGGTGTGTGTCCCCTCCCACAGCAACACTGCTGGTTTCCATGGAAACACCTCCCAGTTCCTCACCAGGAGACATCCCTGGTACCCACAGTCAGATGTGGGGGAAGAAACCCTCAAGGTCCACAAGGCTTTTGGGTGAAAATTCCCCATTACCTTATTTTTCATGAAAATTGCCCTGCTGAGATCCCCCAGCTCTGACTCACTGTGTGGGTGCTGTCCAAGCACCGTCTTGGGGTCCCCTCCTACCCGTGCAGCTCTGCAGGGTGCCCTGGGCTGGGACAGGGATCTCCAGTGCCTCTGTGCTGGCAGACCCAGCGATTCCAGCATCTTGCCATTCCTGCTGAGCAGAGACGCTGCTTTGGGGAGGGAAATCTTTGCTAAAGACCAAGCTAAGACCCATGCAACTCATTTAGCTCCTCAGTTTCGGACTGCTGTGGTTTTCAGAGAGACGCTCGAGCCTCTCCATTCATACTTGCCGACAGCAGCCACTGGAAAAGACACCCGCGAATCTCCCCTTGGGTCAGGGGAAAGCCAGGCCCACGCTGCTGGACGCAGATGAAGTGGCAGCTTGCCTCAAACAGTTGGGGTTTTCCAGTACTTTCTTCCCCACATCCTATTAATAATTAACACAACTGCAATGAGACCGGCTTTTAAGAGGCTTCACTACCATGGGCTGCGTTACAGTCCCTCTTCTAGGAGCAAAGGTTTGTCTGTAACCACTGGAAACCGGGAAGGCTCCGGTCTCGGCCAGGGATGCTGTGTCCCCACTGCGCTGAGCCAACCCATTGCACTGCCAGAGCCGAGCCCTGCCAAGGCAGCCCACCCTCAGCCGCTTCCCAAACTCCCAGCCTGGCTTACAGACGGCTTATCAGGCCAGTTTAAAATGGCCACCCTCTTCTCCTCAAGGCTGAGCTGGGTTGTGAGCTCTCCAGGCAGGAGGACAAGCCCATGCTCCCCCTTGATATAGAGGTTAAAGGACAAAGTTTGAGGGTTAGGGGTGGTCTCTGTCCACTGGTGCGCAACCCCGTCCCCTGGCATTTGTAGAACAGCGAGGGAGCAAAGCCAGAGTAGCCCACTGCAGGTCTGGAGGGTGTCTTGCCCAGCTGGCCATGCCGTGCCAGGCTGGAGACGATGCTTTGGACTGCTTGGGAAGGGAGAACAGGGTTCAATCTGTCCCCAAAGCCTGGGATTTAGATCAATCTCCACACCTCCAAACACCCTGCTTGGGAGAAATGCAAACAGAAAACAGGGGATGTGACAGAAGCAAAACCCTCAGCTCGACCAGCCCTGTTTCCCAGTAATTGCTTTGCCCCCACTGGGCTGGGGCCCCGATCTCCTGGCCAGCCCCACGCAGGGCGGCCGCACCGGCCCGGCTGGTTGGGGCGGCTGCGGGAGGCAGAGCGGGGCCTGCAGCAGCCCTGGCAATAAACAGCTTCCACATGCACGCCTCGCCTCGCCGCCCGCTGCCGCCCTGACATACCAGCACACTTATTCATCGGCGCGCGAGGGGCCGAAGCAGCGTCAAGGGCGCTCGGTCCCGGGTACTCCGGTGCCTGTGAGCTGCAACCCCCCTAGGACGGGGTGCCATGAGCCCCCCATGGTCCCTGGGGTGCAGGTACCCCCAGGTGCCCATCCCGCAGCCATGCCACAGCTCCAGGGTTGCTGCGGGACCTCCAGGCTAGCAAACACCGCCCTAAGTGTGGGCGCCAGTGCTGGCAGACCCCTTTGAACCTCCTTTCAACTGGATCCCCAGCGTTCCTCCTTATCCCACTCTGTCCACGTCCTCCCAGGCCACTGTGCCGTGCCTCTTCTTCCATAAAGGCCAGATCAAACCCACCAGCATCAGACCCACACTGGCCTTTTCCCTCCCCAGCAACACTGTCATGACTCGTCCTTGTCCTCTGTATGGCAAAACCTCACAAATCTGGGGTTGGAAAAAGGCTTGAGCCCTCAGCCCTGCAGCAGAGCAGGGGGGGGGGTCAGTGCTCTGCAGAGCCTGCAGCCGTGGGGACATCAGGGATACACAGCCCGCCAAGATCCCATGGCTGTCCCATCCCGGCTGGGACATCCAGAGAGGGGACAGCCCCATCCCGGCAGCCTCTGGGGATGATAAACCCCCTTTGCAAGCAGAGAGCAGGCAGGGCTCTGGCTCGCTGGCATCCCGGCGGGTTTACGAGGAGATTTTTAGCAGCACCAGGAACAGTCCCTGGATTAGAGCTACAGGCTTCAAAAGGAGCTGCTGAGCGCGAGAGCCGAGGGCTGGAGTCGCTGCGGCTGAAAAGGGAACGCTGCACATTATAAATAGCTGCCTCACTGGCAGCACATCTGTTTCAGGCAGCAGCTCGGGAAGGCTGTGCGTGTTCTGGTTTGGCTATTTTGGGGGAAAGAGATTTGAAACTCACTCATTATTATTATTGTTCGCCCAAGAGATGTGAACGATGCCTGTTTCTCCTTTACCTTTTTAGAAAGCAAAACGAGGTGAGTTTCAAAGCGCGCTGTGGTGTAAGGTTCCCCGGGAACTGCAGCTCTCACTGGGAGATGGAATGAGCACCCCAGTGACACCTGGATCGATGGGTGGTGGCACTAAACAAGGCTGGCTGTGGGACGGGGACATCAGAGCCCGTCTCTGGTCAGCCACAAGCCACCCTACAGCCTTGGGAAGCCACGGCGGCTGGAGGGAGGCAGGCAGCTGCAGGCAGCAATGAGGCCAAGGGCAGGCGTCAAGGCGAGGCGTCACTCCTAGGAGTGATGCTCCCCAAAATGCCACGGGCTCATTTGTGCCCATCAGACAGGACTGCGTCATCCCCCCGCTAATGCCACCATGTCCCCCCCACAGCTCTACCCCATCCCTGCTCCAGATGCCAGACCCGCCCAGGACTGACCCTCATGCAGAGGAGCAAGGCTGGGCAGCGGGATGAAGGCCACAGCCCCGGGGATGCTTCAGCACCATTGGGCCAGAGGACAGAGGGATGTCCCAAGCCTGACCACCTTGTCCCTTGAAGGGCCAACGTCACACAAGAGCCCGGCTGTGCCGAGGAGTGGTGGGGCACCACCAGAACGAGCGTGCCAGGGTGAGCAGAGGAGGATGAAGAGGTGCCAGAGGTCCGGCGTCGTCGGAGCAGCCCCACAGTGCGCAGCCCGGCCGAGCGCTCCCGTACAGCCCAGCAGCGGCTCATTAATCACTCGGCACCGCGGTGGGATGGAGGCCCTTGCCGGCCGCCGCCAATCCCCGCGCCGTTACCACAGAAACAACCCTTACCCTGCACAGGCTTCAAAGGGTTTTGTGCGTGTGCCTGTGTGTGCTTCTCCATCTCCCCCCCGCTCTCGTTGTTGTTTTTTGTGTGTGTGTGCAAGAAAGAGGTTTTTTTTTTTTTCTCTCTTCCCCGGGAAATGTTTGGCACCAGGGCTTGGATCATGCGAAAAGTGAGCGCGGGAGAAATGGAGAGACAGACGGACGGAGCAAAGGAGAACCAGGCGAACCAGCCATGATAGCCGCAAATCTGGGGGGGTCTTCAGCGAGGAGAAGGGGAAGAGTTGGGGGAGGTGGAGGCGGCTGCAGTGCTAACGAGTCAAAAATAAATATTTATATGAGGAGAGTTTTAAAATCCTATTTTGCCTCGTTATAATAAATTATTCATCTGCCGGTTTCTCCCTGTCCACCTCTCCTGATAGGGAGCTGTGAAGGGGACAGTGCTGTGGGGTGGGTCAAGGGGGTCACGGCTGACCAGGACCCCCCCAGTGCCCTGGAGAGAGAAGGCAGGGAGGTCTGGGGAGGGAAGCAGGGACACAGCACAGAGGCCACCAGACCCTGACACGGCCGCAGCGGTGCCAGATGGGGAAGGGTCAGGAGAGGTGGGAGTTGGGAGCAGGCGGCTGAAGGTGCCCAGGGGACTCGGCAACTTTGCGGCCAGCAGCGTCAGAAACAACACGGCTGCTCTTGTGCCGTACACTGGCTTTAAATGGAGCCCTCTGACTCCCAGGGCCCCCAGTTTTGTTTTGTCAAAGACAGTAGTTTCCACCGGGCTGGCCGATGCCCTGCAGTGTCCTCCTGAGGAGGTGAGGATGGGGAGCTCTGCAAGGAGCCCCGCTGCCCCAGCTGCCCCGCATCCCCGGCCCCCCGGGTGTCCTGTGCTCCCGCTGCGGGCAGGCACACACACGCAGGCAGCGACGCAGCTCCTGCCCACACTCCCGCGCTCGCACAGCCAGCCACGGAGCCGACGGGGAGCCCTGTGCCACGGCTGGGACAGCGCTTCCAGGAGCCGTCCTCACCTTCGCATTTCCACCCACGCGCTGACACGCGCGCGACGCAGCCCTCTGCAAAGCTGGCAGCGACTTCCCATCAATGGCTTGAGCAGCACCTCCGAGGCTGCCCCCAGACCTGGTCTTGACCCTTCTGGGTGCAGCAAAACGTTTGTTTTGGTCACTATTGCACATCCCAGTGCTCTTATTGCAGCTGCCATCACCCCCACCAGCATACAAGATTTGAAAAGAGCCACCAAGCACAAAGGAAAGGTTTTGGGAGGAGAGGCTTGCCGTGGCTATTTCCAGGCTATCTGCAGTTGCATTTGCCAGAACTGCTGCAACAGAGACAAAAAGCAAGGAGAGAGAAAGGCATGAGCCTGGATGAGCAAGCCACCAAAAGCCCCTTGTATAGCTGGAGGCTTCCAGCGTAAAGAAGGGGAGGTAAGAGGGCTGGAGAGGATGAAAAATGATCTTCTAGATCGCCCCATTATCCCCTCAACTCCCCTTCAGCCTCTCCTGACAGCTGCTCGTCTGACCTGCCCCTCCAGCAACTCCCCAGCAGCCTCCTCCGGTGCTTCACCCCCAGGATATCTGAACATCAAACCTAAATCTCCCTTGTGCTACAGTTTAAGCCCATAATTTCTTGTCCTACCCACCGTAAGACACAGAGAATCGTTTATTCCTATCCTGTTTGCAGCAGCCAGTGACATATTTTTGAAGGCTGTTATCACATTTCACCTTCAGTCTTAGACCTTTTCATGAAAGATGGAACAGAAACACAGGTTTGTGACAGGGAGGAAGGACAGAATAACAAAGAGGTTTTTCTGGATCACACATGGAAACCAGGAAAGCCAGTGGAAAGGCAGGGAGCCAAGGAACAGGCAAGGAGCAGCCTGTAACACTGAGAAGGAGCTGAAGTGCCACCAGCCAAATTCAAGCACAAGGGGAGATGCTGGAGACACAGATCAGCAGGGAGGAAAAGTGATGATGTAAGAGTCATGGTGACATGGTGCAGAGCACCAGGACAAAGTGGACCTGGGGTTCCCATGCAGGGTGATGTGGCAGTGCCCAAAAGGGGCACTGGGACTCGGTTGCAAGCGAGAAGAGGACCTAGCTGGCCTTGCTTCTGCTGGTACCTTTATTTATGGCGGGTAACATGCCAACTCAGTCCCAAGGCACTGGAAAGGTGCAACGGAGAACCAGAGATGTGAACAACAGGAACACAACAGCATGATCTAATACGCTTATCGTGCCTTTGCACAGCCGCACGTGTCAAAAGTACTTACAAGAAGGAGATAATCTAATTTGATAAGGGAGAGGGTAGAGGAATAACACTGTGGGCACGGATATCAGCAGCAGAAAACAAAGGAGAGACTGTGGCAGGCATCTGCTACAGACCCCCAAGACTTTTTTTTTTTTTCAAGAGAAAGAAAGAACAAAAAGATTCCTGAACCAACTATCAAAGAGCTCGCAAACACAGGATACTTGTACTCAGGGGGCACTTTAACCACCCAGACATCTGTTGGGCGACAAACACATCAAAACATAGTCAGAACAGTTTCTTCGTTATGTAGAGGACAATTTACAGATGAAGGAAGTAGAAAGGCTCCATGAAGCTTCTCACCAATAAAAACACACTGTTAAAAAAGCAACCGTAATAGGGCAAGTTTGTAGCCTGTGATCACAAGCAACAGAAACACACCGGAGTGAGGACACGGCGGCACGAGATATTTACTTCACAGCAAACACAATGCAAGGGGAACCAAGGGGCAGCCAAGAGCAGCGGAGCTGGAGCTGCTTGCGGCAGCCCTGCGATTGTCCCCTCCAACCACACCGCTGTCGATAAGGGACAGGATAAGGCTCCCAAATGTGATGCCAAGAAACAAAGCAGAGAGAACAGCCCTCTGCATCAGGGACAGGCCGAACCGTGGGCTGTGGACCCAGTGAGCGGGGCAGCCAGGGATCCCATCCCAGCTAGCAGCTACAGCATGTCTCAGGATTGCCAAAGGCAGGCTTTTGCCCAGAGCACAGGGGAGGTGAAGGCAGGAGCAGGCAGCCCATAGGAGCTCATCTCCCCAGCAGCGAGACTTTCCATGCCTGTTGCATGAATGCAACCAGCTCTTGCACATCACTGCAGGAGCTGAGCACCTCTAAATACCAGGTCCCCTCTTGAACATCACCCCTTGGTCCCTCTAACTCTGTGCCAAAAGCAGGGACTCAGTCTGAGTTTCATGGACCAGAGCCCCAGCACAAGGGCGGTGCACTGCCGTGGCTCCTGCCTGTCCCCCCGCAGAGGCAGGGGCACAGCCATGCTACTGCATGGAAGGGGCTTTCACAACATCCAGCACTCAGGACACACAAAACACTCTTGCAAAACTTGGAGATGCAAAAGTAAACATATCTGACAAGTCTGTACCGCAGCAGAGGGGGTTTCCCAGTGCGAAAAGCCCTTTGGCTTCTGGGAAGGAAGGTAAGGAATGTGTTGGAGGGGTTTTGTCTACGAACTTCTGGAGGAGTTTGGAAAAGATTTGGCTTCAGCCAAACTACCTGTGCTCCACAGAAAGCCCCTGGCTCTGGGGAGCACAAGCAGCAGGAGGCTGCCCATGGCTACCCGCAGCCCTGGGGCTCGTGGCCCCCGGCTCCCTGCAGCCCTCCCACCCGGCACCCTGCATCCCCCACCAGCCATGGCAGCTTGGAAAACTAAGGCTCTGGCACTCTATAACGGGGTTCAAAACTAGCCAGGATTTAAAGGTGCTTTGTGTTTAAACGTTAAAATAGCAAACAACTTGAAGTGCCTAATAAACCTCTGAAATTCTGCCCTTTGGTGTTTTAAGGACCCAAATTTCACCGCAGGGTGTGGGATGCAGCACGAGCCTCCGCTTCCCCCGCAGAGTCATCCAGGCGATGAAGAGATATGTCATTCCCTGCTCCCCCCACCTCAGGACCTCCTCAGCCTTCACGGTTACCTCCAGGCAGATGCAAAAGCTGGAGATCTGTAACTTCAAACAGCGTAACTTAAAAAAGTACCATCACTTGGGAATAGGAAAGTCTCCCCTACTTTTGGCCACGTTTCCAAAGGTGGTTCCCACATTTTGGCCTTAGCTGGAGCACACCTTTTCCCATTGTACTTATACAAATGTAGCTCTGGGTATACGAGTGTCCAAGTTTCACAGGTGCTGCTTTTGAAGTGCTTTGGAAAGAAAGTAGCAGCAGCCATATACTACCCCTTTGCAGGGAACAACTCTAGACATCTTGCTCCTTATTTATTTAAAAAAAAGCCAACATTGCTTTCCAGACCTGAAACCCTGACTTCAGTTATGACATGTGTCTATTCATCAGGAGAAAAGCTGAATATTTCCGCTACCACAAGATTATTGCCAGTGCTTGGATTTTTCCTTAACCTCCAGCTAAAACCCTCTGAGCTGACGCTCTGAAAATGGAATGGCATACGAAATACGCTCCCTGACTCGCAGAGTTGGAGCCCCCCCCCCTTCTCCCAATAAACAATTTTGCATATATTTAAACCTCCTTCCCCTGGTTTCCCAACTCCTCCACCCTCCCCAGCAAAGAAATTACGAAAATCCGTCATTTCACTCTTTTTCCCTTGCACCTCCATCTATCAGCGTTTCAAAGGCAGTCTCCTCGAATGCAGAGCGGAGCAGGAGATGGGCAGCGGTAATGGGAATGTGCTCCTGACTGTGCAAACCCACACAGAGAGTGAGGACAGGAGAGACTGCATTTGCATACATATTAAACGAGAGCAGTAAAAAATGCAGACGTGCAAACCATTTGGACATGGCTCGCCTCGGCAATGCGCCCTGCAAGGGAATCAATCTTCAGCGTTCTTAAAGGGAAAAACCTGTTAGGGAGTGAAAAGCAAAGCCGGAGAGACGTCCGCTTGCAAACATGGGTCAAGGTTTCGAGACAATCTGACCTTCCGCCTGCGCTCACAAAGATCTGCTGTGCAAAGGCCATCGTGTTGGAGAGGGAGAGCCCAGTGGGAGTTTCTGCCTCCAGCTGCTGCCCCTGCCCGGGTTTCAGCAGCGCAGGCTGCTGTCTTTGGTCCTCTTCCCACCATCACCCAGGGGAGGAGAGCTGGTGGGACCCTCATCTCCAGCCAACCTCACGGCTCCCTGCTTGAGCTGGAGCAAGGTATTGTCACATTGACCAAGCCCTCAGGCGAGGGTAGCACAGACACCTCCCTGAAACAGCTTGAGCTGGGGTCCATGGGAGAAATAAGTGACACCTGGTTGTGCTGAAGAAGCCCAACCTCTGCATCCCAGTACCTTCATCTGCATCCCAGTACCTTCACTGACGGAACTGTGAGTACTAACTGTCCCGCTTTGGCCCTGGGTGTGATCCCAGTTACCACGAGCTCCAGAAAGCAAGGCAATGAACCTGGAAAACGTGACTCCCCAAAATGGCTTTGGTCCAAAGTTTTTGGGAATCCCTTTGTTGGCCTCATGGAGCGTCTCATCCACCCTACCACACGCCAGCTGCCTGTGCTGCACGGGTCACAACAGCAGCATTGCCCATACAGGCATCTCCCGTGCACAGGATTTACCTTGCCCTGGGAAGGCCCAGCCCAACCTCACCTCCACTTGTCCCAGTGCCCTGGCTAAGGACGTTCCCAAGATGGGATATTACACCCAAGACAACAAGGAAGTACAGTGGGGCTTACAGAGTGGATCATTCCTAGGTGCCTGCAAGAGTACGGATCTAACGAGGCAAATCACGCAGGCAAACCTACTGATTTCAAAGTCTGCAGGTTCAGATGCATAAAAAGTGCAAAATCAGTAACTTTTATATTGCCACTCAAGGAACCACAAAGATAAAAGCAATATTCTGGGAGTGAAGATGCCATGAATATTTCTCATCTGCACTTATAAGGGATATTTGGGACCAACGGTTTGATTCTGCGTTAGCCTTGTTCAAATGAGATAATTTACATTCCCTGCCGGCTGAAAACAGGCTGTCAACATATTTACTTGTGTCAGGTTTCTCTTCCCAACCACAGTGCTAAAATCCACCAGGTGCATGTGGAGAGCGAAGGTGGGCAGCAGATAGGTCCAGGAGCAGGCAGGAACAGTGAGGATGGGGTCTAGTGCGGACACCTTGGAGTGCTTCAAGCCAGGAAAGCATAAAGGTCCTTCAGGGAGGGACATTGGCGTGCGTCAGCAGCCACTGCTTTGCATCACAGCCTCCCAGCTTCTCCCTGCAATGGTCCCTTCTGGAAAGCCAGGAGCTTGCCAGGCTTGGCTGTCCATCCCTGACGGTCCCGAGACTGCAGACAAACCACCGGACATACCTCCTCAAGTGTCATGTCCTGTTACTGCAGGCACAATCTCCTGCTGACCGAGCCTCACCACCCAGCAGGGCTTGGCCCCTCTGCTCCCGTGGGAAATGCTGCCCGGAGCCTCCCTTCTCCTCCCCTCTCCAGTTACCCCCCGCCACGGCCAGATCTAATCTCACCGCCTGCTTCTACGTGGCTGACTCAGCCCCGCCTGCCTCTGCACCTACAGCCCAAAGGACACGAAGAGGGAACGTGCTGCCAGCACCTGCCTGGCTTTCAGCAGACCTTCCCCACCGACCCCCAGCAACATCGCTTCTTCCAGGTCCACCAAGCTCGGGGTAGCGAGGCAGCGTTTAATTGTCCTCTGCTTCTCTACCACCCACCAGCCACTCCAAACAAGGCAGTCTGGGGTGGGGAGGCAAATGAAATGGGCTTCCCAGTAGCCTTTCCAGTGTGGGTTCTCTGGTGTCTCGTAAGGGTTGAGTTCCCATGCAGCTATCAAGCGCTTGGGTCTCTCCTCTTTACCCACCCACCCATTTTCACAAGACTTGCGGGAGCCATACGAGAGCTCTATCCTTCAGCCAAACGCAATTGAAACTCGTCGCTGGGTAAAAAACAGGGGGAGGCGGGAACAAATGGAGAGAGAAAGAAAGAGAGACACGTACACACACATGCACAGACTGGATCACAGAGTCCCTATTCCCTTAAAGAAAGAGAAACAAAAAAAAGCAAAAAACAAAGTAAGACTGCAGTGGCAATGTGCACAGGCTGAGCTGTTGGCTTGCTTGTACGCTGTGCAATCCCACTCCTCTGCCTCAGCTGCTGGGGATTTACAGGCACAAATGATCTGGGGAGGGCTGGTTTATCCACACACGAGTGTTTCTACAGCAGCCTGCACAAGAGTGGCCCCGTTTCCAATAGCAAGTGACAATTTGGAAACATTTTGGGCTGTTAATCATATTCTGATTTCATTTTTTTGCAATAGCAATGCCCCCATGAAAGGGCAGTGGTGACAATCTCGAAGAGGGAGCCTGAGGATTTCCACCCAGAAACTGGCCCCTGCCTTGCCAGAGAAACATGAAGGCAAAAGAAAGTGGAGTTTGACAAAACAACAGAAAAACAACTTATTGAATAGCTGTCAATGGGCAAGTATAAATGTATTAGAGATTGTGTTGATATTAGGCTTATATCAAAGGAGATTAATTTGATAATTGCCTGTGCAGAGAAAGAAAATAAACAAAAAAACACCAAGTCTATTGCCACTGGCATCCAAAATGCCTTCCTTGGTTAAACGTTTAAACCAATTTCCTTTTTTTAACTTCATTTGAGTTAATAAGAAAGCTATGGTGTAGCCATAATCCCAAAACAGCCCCCCCCCCCCCCCC
>Ga0065711_1001071_pt1 | contig 48969 bp, 23 predicted proteins | sample Hoacrofraction12_FD_59098 | JGI IMG/M metagenome (GOLD analysis project Ga0065711, IMG submission 59098) | Hoatzin crop microbial communities from Cojedes, Venezuela - Epithelial fraction 12 v2 (version 2) | ecosystem: Host-associated > Birds > Digestive system > Esophagus > Crop | place... | reverse complement strand
GGGGGGGGGGAGGGGAAGAAAAGTAATGGAAAAAATTCTTGGAAGGAGCTGTCAGAGTACAGGTTCCACCTCCTGGCTCAGTGCACTTCCAAAGGGAGAGACATTCACGCCCCTCTTGGTCCTATGCTTTTTGCTTTCAGTAGCTGAGATTTGTCAGGAATACAGCCCCTACTCTGCCAAGTCCCAACTCATGGGCAGGTGTTTGGCAAATGCTCCTGACAAGCAAGAAATGTAGATCTGAACCCTTACAGGAGCTGGAGCATGCCCTACCCAGATACACTGCTATCAGCTACTAGGCACTTAGGCATAAGTGGATCGGTGTAGCAATTGCTGTTGGCTATGAATTAAGTGGAGAAAAAAACAACCCTTGCACTATTATCAAGCAACTGGATGTAGGTTACATCTTCCAGAAATGCTGGATCCAGCACATATGACAGCAGCTGCCTTCCTAGCAATCACCTCTGCGCTGAGAGAACATAGCGTCCCCATGCTCCTCCTTTTTCAACCTTGTTTTACACAGAAGAAAACAGTACAAAATGTCAGATACCTCATTGCCCTGAAAAACATAACTCTGGACTGAGCATTTCATCCATATGACCCTTTGCGTATTCTTGTGTTCACCCTCTTTCAGTAAGGAGAAAAGCACAGACACAGCCAATTGTCCACAGCAGGTGACAAGGGAAACTGTATTGGAAACTCAGTTTCCAGCTGCTTTAGGGTGGACATTTCATGATCCACTGCCTGCAAAGTGATGAGGCACCACAGATGGATGCTACTGTCCCGCAACAACCACGGGTCTTTCACCTCCCAGGGACCTCCATCCCCATGTGGAGACCAGCTCCCAGATCAGCACGTCTGGTCTGGGAACTGGTCTCCACATGGGGACGGAAGTCTGGAAACTGGATCTGAAACAGAGGTCTTCAAAATGGGAGCATTTCCATGAATGGTGAACAACTGATTTAACCCATAGTTTTGGCACTTATATGCCTTATTCTATTTTAAAATCTGAGTCTGAAGTAGTTTAGTAACTCTACCACTGAGTTCAGTACTGGCGTTTGAGCTTAGGAGACTTGTTCGAAAATTGTGGCCCAAGTACATGGGTTATTACCAGGTAACAGCCGTTCATGCACAAAGAGCGCCAGTTAAAAGAAGCTTGCAGTGCAACAGTTCATGCTATCTCTGTTCTATAGGGATTGAAAGTCCTTTGGTTTCCTGTTTGTCGATCGGGTGCTTTCACCAGTGCTCAAGTCAGTCAAAGGAAGGGAAAAAAAAAATTAACAGAGCTTCATAGAAATACTGCATTCTTTCCTAGAGTGGAGGCAAAACAAACAGAAGTTTAAAGTAAACAGTCTCTACCAGCAGAGCTTTTCCCCTTTTATTGCATGAATTACAATGCCCTTCAGCCAGAAGAAGGCAGAGAAAGTTCTGCCAGGAAAAAGAGTTATTTGAAAAAGTTTACTTTAAACTTTCGTTTGCTTTGTTGCGTGCGCACACACGAAAAAAGAGACCCTTTCTTCTTCCACTTCAGTGCTAGGTAAAAAGAAAGTGGATTTCTCTTTATCGACTGGTATATGGCTGGCAGAAGTAAAGGCAAGTTTCCTCATGGTCATACCTCTGTGCTCAGCCACTATCTGGAAGAACATTGTGAGAGATAAAGCAGGATTGTTCTGTTCACCTAGGATGTGCAGACCAGTGGAAAAAACAAATACGGATTATTCCACCGATGTAAACAAGCACAAAACCACCAAACAGCATCCTTTTATTTTAATAAAACTGCTCAATGAATCTTTTTCTTCTAAATCTCTGTCCCTTCGTAATGAAGACAAAAATTGTGGTCTGTTTTCATTCACACTCCTGTAAATCTGGAATAACTGGAAGAGAGCTGAAAAAGCTCTGTAGTTGGTTAGGACAGAAATTCTGACTAAAGAGTAAATTGGTCTCAAAACAACAACCATCACCTTTTGTGAAAAATGTTCCCATTTCTGATCAGTTCTAATGTTTCCATTTGAAACAGAGTCCTTGATCAGAAGTTAATAAAAGCATGTCATGTGAAATGCACAGAGCACTTTATAAAGCATATAAGAAAAATAGGGTTGCATCCTGGAGACTTCGTAACAGGCAGAATAAGAAAGAGGTAAAGGAAGATAAAGAGATTTCTAGCAATACATAAGCAAAGTGGGATAAAGCTGAATAGCAGTTGGATTAGTGCAACATTATCTTGTTTTTAAAGTATATCCCTTTTCTGTACTTCTACCCTCTCCCGTCTGCTCCATGGCCCTGACCTCGTTCCTCCCTATTTCAAAAGAGCTGTCCCTCCTTATTTCCCTTCTGACCTGCATTCCTCACTGCTGGCTGTAATGCTGTGATAAAGGCACCAGTAAACCCAGCCAGCCCCCCTAAGATCAGAAGATACGGAGGGTGATGTTAGCAAATTAACTGATTGGTATAAAACAAAAAGGGGAAAAAAAGTTGTCAGGAAGCTGAGAACTTTTGAACCCATTTTGAACAAATAAGTGGTGGAGGAGCAGGCTTGTCTGTCACAGGAATACCATCCGCAAGAGCCAAGCCAGAGCTTGGAAGCTACGACAACCAGATGCAGCCTCAGAGAGCAACCCTCAGTAGGGAACAGTGCTGTTTAAGAAGGGGGAGCTCCTGCCTTGCAGAAGGCAGTACACCATGGGACGCTCCCTGCTGCCATTTCCACCCTTCATGGACCTGTATGTGATACCCTCAGGTTGCCCCAGTCTGCAACACGTGCAAAGAAACAATGAAACCTCTTTGTGAGCATGCTTTCAAGGGCCCAGGGCAGGTAAAGAAAGCGTGCAATACTGAAAATAATTGCAGTAAGGCTTGGAGATACACACGGACTCATTTATGTAGTAATATTAACTGGCTTTCCTGCTTTTCCACCAGCACTAAGAGGGTTAATACTTTCCTCCTGGGCTGGCCTCCAGAGATTTTGCTCTCTGTGGCTCCAGATGGCTTTCAGAAGTCTCTAAAGTTTTGTTGCCCTCATTAGTGACAGATGTGGGAATTATAATTTGAAATTTAGGTTCACTGAAGTAAAGCATTGTGAAATCCCAGGAACCCACAGAAGCACTCTCAAATGCGCCAGTAGTACAGATCACAGAATACATGCTCTCGGGTAATGCTGAACAAGACACTTTATTACCAACAACATCACTTCGCTTTTCCCACTCCACTTTATCTCAGACTTCCAGTGCAGCCTTGCCCAGGAGCCTCCCGCCCAGCCTTTGGCTGCTTCCCTCGGGCAGCAGCCCCCAGAACCTGGCAGTCCGGCGGATGGCTGTGGCGGGCACGCTGGCAACCAGCCTGGCAGTGCTTTCTCCTGAGCCCAGCCCTGCATGCTGTCACCATCCCTGACGGCACAGCTCAGCTGCCCGCTCAGACGCCCGCTTCCGCGAACAGCCGGAGCCACGCACTGATTCTATAGTGGTATCAGACCTGCTATTTCAGTACATTTATTTCAACTGACACGTTAAGGCACCTGAACCAGAACCCATCTTAACCACTGCTTTTGTCATGGAAGGGGACAGTTTTTTTTCATTACTTCCACGCAGCATGCTTGAGAACCACATCCAGAGCATGCATCCATTACAAATTCCCTTCCTTTCTTCCTGCTACAGAAAGGGGGCATCCAAAACGTGGCCGCCCTCCTGGAGACATGTTTGCTTTGGCAACCATTGCGTAACACTCATATGCAGAACCTGACAGGTAAATCCCCTGAGGTCAGCCTGCATCAGCACTGTGCGAGGCCTGGAGAAGGCACTGTTCCTGCATTGTCATCACATAAAGCCCTTCACCAGCAACCCTTGTATGCAGAAGAGTCATGGTACAACCGTTACTTGTAGCATCCTCCATTAGTGTTGCTTGAACTTTGATCTGGGGGAGAAGGCCTAAAATAGCCATGCAACATGTAACCATTTCTGAATGGTTGATAGGTGGTACATAGAGGAAAGAATCCAGCTTTTTGGCTGTTCAGGTAGTTAAGATAACATTGACCACTTGGAAGGACAGCTTACTTTAAAAACTGATTTTATGTAGCTGTTGTACACCATGGATAAGTACAGAGTATATTTCTATTCATCCTTCTCAGCACAGGCATACAACATGTGCAGGTCAGAGTATCTCTGAAATGGATGCACCCTGAGGTTGTCAGATCCAGAAGGATGCTACTTCTTTGTAGCTTGCAGCATACGTATTCCATGCATACAATATCTTTCTGAAGAAAGCAGTATTTGTAAAGGAGAAAAATCCCAAACAAATAAGACCGTGCAAGCCATGTGATAGTAGAAGCATGGTTTCATGGAAGCCGAGCAGAACTACAGGATCATTCCCTTTTCCTCTCTTATTGTAACCTTTTTTCCTGCTGTTTCTGCAGCATTATGCTGTCTGATTCACTAGCCTGTAGTATTTTTAGCCTAGAAGTGTTGCATACAAATCATTCATTAAAAAGGTAGCATGTAGGATATCATTAGTAGTTACTTTAAGATTCAGTCAATTTTTTTTCAGTTTTGTTTAGCTTCAGGGGACACATCTTTGCAAACTGTTATCATTTGATGCTTCTCTCATTTCCCCAATAATCCATAAATCTGGCTGTGGGGTTTTTTTCCCCTTCCTTAAATACCACCATCTCCTCTTCACCATCAATATTTCCCTTTTCTTTTGTCAAGTTCAGTTATTCAGACAGGGAAGCGTGTGATTCTCTAGATGATCTCTCTCAACTATCCGTTTTGTCCCAGAAATTATTATTTCTTCCCCTCTCCCCCAGCCTGATAATTTCACATATTGAGGATAGGAGACACTCCTGCCTTTGTTCTGTTACCCACCAAGCATCACCATTTTCACCCTTATATCCCAGTTCTCTCTCTTCCTACCTCCCTGTTGCAGCAGTGAGATCCCTTACTCACTCTGAAGCCAGAGGTTGCCCTCCAGCCTCCTCCGCTGTGCAGTTAGGCTGCGGGCTGGAAGGCAGCTGCAGGTAGGCTGTGGGTGCTGACTACACCGCAGAGGGGAGGGTGTCAGTGTAGGTACATCCTCATTAGTACCTACCAGAGGAGGGTGGGTACGTGGCTCTGCCCCATCCATTTAGAGAGGGACTGTATGCACCACTGCTTCTGAGGACAAGGAGTCAAACCCCAAAGACTTTAGGAGTTATAATATAGGCATTAAGTGTCGATCGTAACAAAGACAAACCAGAGCTGAGTGTGAGAAGGATTATCCTTCACAAGGACGTGCAGTATAATTTCAGTGAGGATATACTTTGCTTTTCTCTGCTTCATGCAACCCACCTGCCAAAGAGGTATACAAGCTGCCTCTCCCTTAGCTGACATCTGTACTAAATGGGTTACAGCTGCTGCTAATTTCATTTAGGGCCTAACCCCTTGATGACAGAAGCCGTGACTTGTGCACAAGAGTTTGATGAGTCCTTGCTGGGTATTTGCACGTGGTATTTCTGCAGCTCTCTCACACAGCAAGGAACATATTTTCTGCTTAAAAAGTGTGACCTGATCTTTCATCACTAACATAAATGAGCTGATATTAACATGGTTAAGGTGGGTATTTATAAGTGTGTCAACAGGAGGGAAAAACCCCACATACATTAAGGAAGACAGAGATGAAAACAACAGTGGCTCACGAGTGGGAAGAAAAGCAGCTCTAAGTTCACTTTAAGAAAAAGGCTTATAACATCAGTGAGTGAAAAACAACTAAACGAATTTCACTATTGATAATGAGCAGGAAACCCAGTGCTTGGGATCATGAGTTTATGCAAATCTGTTATTACTGCAAATTGGCATCCTAAGACCCTGATCATACAACAGTTGCACATATGCTTAACTTTATGCACGTGAGCAGTCTCATTAACGCCAAAGACTTAGTCGTGCATAAAACTGAGCAAATGCATGAGTGTTTGTAAGACTTGGATTTAAACACAAGGGATAGAAAACAAATTTACTGTATCATCAACAATTATTTCTGAAACCCATCAGAAGCCAAGGTGGTGGTGCCAGAAGTCTGTTTAGCGTAGAAACATTCAAAGAGAAAGAGAAGTGGGATTTTGAAGATTGCTGCCTTTAACTCAATCCATTAGGTCCAATAATGGTGGGTCAAACACAGGAGGAAAACATCCCTGCCCAGATTAAAATATAACTGATTATGGGTATTGGAGACATAGTATTTCCCATCACATTTTACAAGATAGACAGGGCTGGCCTTTAAAAACACAGATTTCAAGCTTAGTTGTTGTAAAGAAGAACTGTTTATAATCAACTTAGATTTGACTAAATTATTCAGCAGTGTCTCACAAAAGTCTTACAAAATTAATTTAAATGGTGTTAGGTTTATATGGATTCAGAACCGACTGCAGCGTTTATATAAATAGTTACAATAAATACAAAGGAGGGAGGTGCCTATAGTACTGCAGCAAAGACTGATGGTTAGTCTTAGAGCTAGTTTTAATTAGAATATTCAGCAATGCTTCAGAAAACAGAAGAGCTCCCTTATGTTATGAAATCTGATGAAAATATGCTATTTCCTTGGGAATCCAAAAGAGTAAACACAATAAAATTTGAGTACTTACCAGCAAGACAAGAAAAAACAAAGAGCTGTAAAACAACAAGCTTCTGCCAAATTTAAAGGGATAGTTCTGGAAAAGGAATTCTGGGAAAGTTGCAACCCTGCATTGGGAAGATATAAAAATAAGACCTCTACAAAAAATAAGGTCTTATTATCATAAATAGAATCAGCCAAAAATAATGTTTATATTTCATGATAATTTGTGTATGCTTTTTAAGCTTTTTTTTTTAACTCCAGTTTGAAAAACTTACTACGTTCTCAGCAGACACTTTTACTGCTACTTTTTTGTTGTGTGGGGTTTTTTCATACTTTCTCTGCTTTTCATCCAGTAGGATTGCTGCTGTCAATTTTCCTGTGTAACAGTAAAGTTGACGGAATTATGGTTCTTTCTGTTCCTCACATCTTGCAGCTTGTTTCAAAGCAGCCGTTCCAGGATGTCCAGGTCCCATGCGTGGCCATGTATCTGACTCCTGGCGAAGTCTGGGTATTGCAAGGGCTCTTGGTTCTCTGTAGGGTTTGTTCGGGAGGGTTGTCATGGAGATACAGAGTCTGAAAAAGGCAGTAAAGTCCTTCATGTGGCTGCAGTCTATATGGACAGGCTGCCCACAGCAATGGCCAGGAGAGCTGAGCTGGCAGGGAGCCAGGCAACTTGTGAAAATGCTTTAGCACATTTGCACCTGACATTTTGGCTGTGGTTAAATAGAGTATTGGTGCATTGATGACCAGCTGTTTTCAAAGTCTGCATCCATCTTAAAGGCTTAATTTTATATGAAAATAGCTCTGGGCAAATGACTTTGGTGAGGTAGCATCTTCTTGTCTCTAATCTCACAGCACAGTAATGCTGCATGTCCTAAATGCATGAGAGGAAAGTGAAAAGAGTAACACAGGCTGGAGCAGGTTGTTCGCCAGGAGCCCTCCTCCCACTCTTTTCCCAAAGGAAAGAAGGTTTTAACTTTCTGCATGGGTTAAGCTTCGACTATTTTATCTCATCTGTGCAGGTTTCAAAGGAGGAGGCAGGACTTCTCCTGTGACTAACTGGCTTCTGGCAAGAGTGTGATTCTGAACTGGGCTTTAAGGGACTGTCGTGACAAAGATATAAAAAGTGGTATTATTGGTGAGAAAAGTGATGCTGGAGGTGTAGCTGCCAGAGGAATCAGCCATGCAAATATTTGTTCATTCTGCCTAAAGTCATCATGTGCAACATTGCTTTATATGGCTGGTCAATAAGATGCACAATTTACAAAGTCCTGGCTTCAGGATACCACCATGTTCTGAGCTGAAGAACTGTGACAACTGCAGAGTGGAGGAAAGTGTGAAATAAATTTGAACAGTATTTGTGGCGTTTTCAATGCCTACCTGCTTCACTCCAGTAGGTAAAGAGTGCAGATGATCTGTTCATCAGCACAGCTCTGGCAGGCTGAACCTCCCAAAGGCTGTGATGGCAATTAACTCCCAAATGTTGCAGTTTCTTTGAAATACACTTCCAATTCTTTGAGGAAATTATTATTTCAGAATAAACCAGTTTTTCTTAATCCAGACCTTATTTATTATATTCTGAAGCACACCTTGAAATGCAACACTGAACACAAATTTCTCTTTGATTGGTTTAATGGAAACAATTTTTCTCTTCAGCAAGCACTTGCTTTCAGAGTGAAACCTTAACATTTTACTTTTTATCTGTCTTGTCAATCATTGATTTATTTTTTTTTCTGTTGGCCTTACCTGGAGATGTCATGTACCTCTCAAAATCATGTAATCTGAAAAGATGCTGAACAAAATTATATTTTTCAAACCAGTCAACTAGTTACCAGTTGTTCTGACAAATATGTCACAGATGCACGGCCCTTGAGTGCAAGTTTGCTTAACAAAATCATACCTAATGTCCAACTGTTATTTTTCTGATTTGATATTTCGTATTGTATACTCATGGAACAATTCAGGCTAGAAGGGACTGCAGAGGGTTATCTCATCCACCTTCCTGCTCAAAGCAGGCTCAGGTATGAGATCAGATTGCTGGGGGCTTTATCCATTCTTAAAAACCTCCAAAGATTTTGACACAACTGCATAACCTCTCTGGGCAACCGTTTCCAACACTTGACTATCCTCACGGTGAAAAGATTTTTCCTCATATCTTGCTGAAACCTCTCTTTTTTGCATTTATGTTCATTGTCTCTCCTCCTCTCTGCTGGGTTGGGGCTTGTGTTACTAAGGGCTGTGACAAATAAACCCATTTATTTCTTGTCAGTATTTCTGCATGCATTAGGGAGAACAATTACAATATCCTTCAGGCTCTAAGGCAAAGAATCTAACCAAAATTTTTCTGCTCCTTGTGTGCTGTATTAAAAGATGAAAACTCATCCGTGCATTTAAGGAAAACAGAGTTTCAATGAAGATCTGACCCAGAGACTGGAGAGCACAGTTTTTCCATAAAAGATTTTCTATCATTAAAAAGACTATTGTAACCTAAACACTCTATGATATATTTTCTTTCCAAGGAACTTTTCAATCTCACTGAGCATGCTGAAGTCATTATACAGTTACTAGAGATGCTTCTTTGTCCAAACAGATTTACTACAGGTTACATTTCTGCAGGAGATTAAAAATGATGTATTCATAGATATCCTTCTAAAAATACTCTTCTAAGTAATATGTATCTGCGTCTTCCCAAACCTGGAAGAACATACACGACAGCAAATGAAATACAGCAAATAATTCAGGGCAAATAATAGATAACCATGAGAACTTTTACCACTGTATTTATTTAAATGAGGGAAATACCAAAATGTGAAAGCTGAGCACTTCAGTTTATTCACATATTTTACATTCAAAGGACGAACAGAATTTTTTCTTTTTTTTTCTTTCCAGAAAAAAGTCTCCTCTTGTGGTTCCCAGAATTTTGACAGAGACATGGAATATACTTAGTGAAGCATGTCACTGCAGTGCATACAATGAAAGTCTTGTGTGTATGGAAAAAAGATAAAAACCAAACAAATTTGACCATAACAAAAAAAAAGATTTCCTTTAATATAAATAAAATCCCGAGCAGTGCTTTATTTTAACAGACAAAACAACAGTCGGATTTATTAACAACTACATATTTACAGTGCCTTACTGATAAAAATATTTGGCTTCATCTGAGATCCTAGACACTTCCTGAGAAGGCCATGTGGACTGAGGATTGGCCAGCACTTCGCATAAGCTAGGTGCTAGAAGGGTGAAATTAAAGCATACTTTTAAAGTAAGATGGCAAAGTTGGAACTGATGATACATCATGTTTATGACCTGATCTGACAAAACTTGCACCTCAAGCACTCCCTTTGATTTCAGCAGATCTATGTATGCTCCTAAGGTTAAACACAGGATAAGTGTTTCAAAACCAGGAGCCTCGGAGGAAGACAACTGCTTGACTCGAAGATGCTATGAGTAGAGAAGACTGCTGTAGTTACAATTTTATGTGGTATGGAGGCACATGACCTTGAGTTTAAATCCATGTTCTTCTGCATGGGTGATTTCTACCACTTTACTTTTAATTTGATCCTGCAAGGTCTGGATTCCAAACATCTCTGTCAAGTGACAGACTTGTGAAAGCACCTTCTTCCCACAGCCTCCAAAATCATAGTGCCAGTTTAGCAGATCTCAGTTGTCTTGGCAATTAAATAGAACAAGAACCAGATCTTTTTCAAAGTATTCACAAAATTTCTTTCACTTATAAAATGGCTGTCCCACCATTCTTCTATCAGATCTGACCTCAGCTCTTTAGATTTAAACAGTTCTTTAAAAGTTATAAAAATAAAGAATTGATTAATATACAAATATATATTTCAGAGTGATAAGAGAATAATATTAAACAAATACCTTTTTTAATCTACTTTAAATTAAAAGAAATGTTTTCAGAAGTCGGGGCTGAAGCAGATCTTTATCTATTGACTCTTTAATGGAACCCATTCCTTGCAGATGGCCACATACAACTTCATGTAAGAAGCTCATTACTACAAAAAGACAATGAACGTGTTTCCACTGGCAAAGCAATTCATAATATCTGCTGTGCCAGTTGCTTTTTGGTATCTTACTTTCAAGAACTGCAGATATTTCTAATATTAGAAACAAAACCTAAGTTATGAAAAGTCTTGAGATTCTTTAGAAATATGCTTCTTTCCCTAGTCTTCATTGTTTTGCAGTAATCCAGTTTGTTTTGTATACTGTTTGTATACAGCATAATATAAATGCTCTGCATGAATGCACACGTGTGTAAAAAAACAGTAATTCAGTTAAGAGATATGCGTGCTCATTGGGTCATTTCATACTTTCACAATACCATATTTTTCTGTAAAATCCATAACAACGTTATCTAGGTTGCTCCCTTCTTCCACTGAGATGCTGTTGCATGTTTTCCTTCCCTTTATCTCAAGCAGCCAAAACAGCAAGGGACATTTTTGAACAACCTATAATACTCTTCCTGAATCTGAAATAAAAACATTGAATTCAAATATGAAAAATAGATTTATTAATAGGTCTATATGTCTTTAAACACATTTTGTTCTGCTTCTGCCACTAGATATTTAAGGTGAGGTGGGGATGCTTTTGATTTTAGGACAGAATACTGAAGAAAGTATCATCTCAGGACAGTGTGGGTGAATCCTGCTGCTGACCGGAAAGATCGGAAGTCAGTTTTATCACACACGTTGTGTTATTTCATCGGGTTAATGGTATTATAACCAGCTTTACAATTCAAGAATTTTTTTTCCATGTTTCATACATTGGTTTTAAAACTGGGAGGAAATATTTGAGAAGGTAAAAATTGGTCAGAAAACTGGGAGGAAATATGTGAGAAGGTAAAAATTGGTCAGAGGTTCTGTCTCCACCGAAGGCAATAGCAAAATTTCCCCTCTTCCCTCCTCTTCCCCGTTAATGGCACAAAGATTTCCTCTATTGCTCTGACAAAATATTTGCACCACAGCTCCACTGCAGGACTGGGACACAGGACTGCTTGAGTCGCTTCCCACAAAGAATGGGACACTTACCTTCCTAGACAACACACAAAGAAATATGAAGATGAACATCCCCTGGAAAGCGTTGAAGATTGTAAAAAGATATGCAGTAACCACAGATCCCTGGACGACATGGAGGACCCCGAAGATCCAGGTAGCCCCAAGGAGGAAAAGCAGAGCAAGAGCACCCCGGGCACAGGATCTAGACAGGAAGGAAATATTGTGAACAACACGAGGGCACGTGCTGTTTTCCTTCCTTCGCCACTTTGGATGGTGAATGCTTCCTCGGCAATTTTTTCACAGCTGCCAAGGCCTGAGAAGTGCAAATGCATGGGCTGCTCTTTAGGGTGTGCTGTAGCACTGTGGCACAAATGAGCTCACATAATCACTGCAGAAGAGCAAAGGAATAAAACTGGAGGGCCTTAAAACACTGGCTTCTTTAATCTTCAGATGTGTTTTCTCTGGTATACTGCAGCACCATATGATTTGATTTAAATCTACTGTTAGTGTAATTCCCCAAGCAAAAACATATGTCTGTTATGAAGCATTCCCCCCACTTTTTCTCCTCCCCCTTATCTTCCTCAAAAAATAACCCAGAAAAATGTACAGTATGCTCTTAGGTCAGTACATGTGCATGACATCAAAGGGTTCCCAGGCTGCCTTTTCAGGTTCACTGCAGAAGACAGTGCCAATTGTAAAACTAGACTTCCATTCTTTCATTCTTTCTCTTTAAAAAAAAAAAATTGTTTTTAGAACACAAATACTCTCAAATAGTTCCTAGGTCAGCATATTGAAGCTTCAAAATTATAGGAACTGATTGGCTATGATTTTTTTTTTTCAAACATGCTGTAGAGCCCTGCTCACAGACTTGAGCAAATTACAGCATGTTGTCTTGGAAATGAAGCCACTGATTACTTTCTTATTCATTCTCAGCCCAGTCATTGCAGGACTTCCTTTGAACAACAGACATTTTTAGCACTGTTCCTCTGAAAATGAATAATTTTCAGCTTCATTAAAACCAGCTCACCACATGAAGCTACGAAGGGTGAGGAATAAGAGAAAGTAATCAATCAAACAATTGCTAAATCCTAACTATAAATGTAGTGCAATGCATTGAAACTGCAGGAGCGTTCCTAAGCAACACAAACAGCAAGTTGTTTTCAATGTTCCCTGTAGTACACTTCAGCTTTTCCTGCACAAACGGTTTTCAAGGTCTCTATAAATCAGTTTTAAAGAGAATGAGTTGATGGAAAAATCATAGCAGCATGCAAAGTAAAAATCTTGGAGAGAAAGCTCCCCACCCTCCCTCACGACACAGATGCACAATGTCCTACTGTAGACTTTTTACAAATAACATGAATGATTCTCTTATCACTGAATTACTTGTTACTTCAAGGCAAATATTTTGATCCTAATGCAGGCATAAGTTTTGAAATCTGGTTTGGTATGCATAGAGGCTCTGGAATGTATTTAAGAAGAAAAGGACAATTATTTCTTTAACCTTGCCGTCAGCCTTTACCCTCCAGTTGATACGGGCCACTCGTATTCCTCCTACATCTCTCACAGAACCCCACTGTTACTGTACAAGGTATTGCTCAATAGGAATAATGACTGCAAAATCTACCTCCAAATCTATATGAGGGCATAACAGAAAAAAACCACCACCATCTTTCTTTTTCTACAAATCTTCCAGATTAAACTGTTATTTTTGAATACTTACTTTCATCTCTGGCTATATTTAAACGTACAGAAAGTAGAATTTGTATTAAATGGTAAACTTACCTTATATTCTCATAACAACTAACTTCTGGCTTTAACATTGCAGTGTGTCGAAATACTTTATAAATAATCACTCCGAAAGCCAACAAATTAACCTGGGGGGAGTGAAGAAAGGAACTTTTAGTTCAAACCAGGATGCTTTTGAATGTCTGTAGCTGTTACACGTTTAAATGAAACAAGTCAGATAAAGTTTCTGTGTATTTGAAACCTACAGAATCCAGTGCCGGGAGGGGAAAAAAGCCACCCTTTTCTGATCCACTTCTATTAAAAAAATATGAGCCCTGTAATAAACATTGATCAAACAGGGCTGTAACTCTACCTTATCTCAACAGTATCACTACCAACAGTCTGCAAATGTTTATTGATTTTATTGGTAAATCTCTTTGATTTCCTGCTGAGATTTTTTTCCTCTAAGTAGAGAAGTAGAAAAAAAGAAAAGAAAAGAAAAGAAAAGAAAAGAAAAGAAAAGAAAAGAAAAGAAAAGAAAAGAGAAGAAAAGAAAAGAAAAGGAGAGAAGAAGAGATGAGAAGAGAAGAGGAAAGAAAAGAGAAAGGGAGAAAACCAAAAAAGCCCATGCCCCCCATAGATTTTCTATTGTACCGTATTGCGTAGGTCTTGACAAAACGTATGTCTTTTGTTGCTGAATAACATTAATAACATCGTATGTTCTGAGCTCTTTGGGGTGTGAAAACTTTCAAATGGCACAAGAAAACTTTGAGGTTTACACAAAGAATTTTTAAAAAACTAACTTTGGTTGAAAGGCTCCTTACTGCGTATTCTCTTCTATATTTTATGTTTGTTTCATAGGTGAATAATTTCAGTATGTTTTTTTTCCTGCCTTCTTTATAATGGCATCGCTTTATTTGAGTTTGAAACAGAAAAAGGCAACTAAAAGAAGCAGTTTTGCAAATGATGCTCATTTACGGTTCTGAACCTCTGTTTGCTCAGCTAGGCTTCACTGGTCTTTCATTTAAATTTATACTGCATTCCTTTAACAAAGTGGATAGGTTTGCTTGCTTAAAAAATTCTTATTTATCTTTGCAGCATTTAACATGAAACTCTATTAAAAATGTTTGTAAAGGAACCAAATTTTAGCTGGATATCATCCAGATACTACTTGTAGATCCTTAGTTGTAATCCCTTGGTTGATTCCTGTGGGCTTCCAGCTGTAGAGTGAATAAAATTAATGTCTTCCCCAACTTGTCTCTCCAGAAAGACTGTGTGGTTTTCCTCCCTCCTTCTTTTTCTTTAAAAAAACCCCTCCGAATTGAAAACAAAAGGCTGCAGTAGGAGCACAGCATCACTGTGAAAAGAATCACTTTCATTTTTTAACACTTGTTATGTATGTCCTTAGAACATTTTTGCTGTGTCAAGGGGGGAGTATCTGATATTAAATGCAGGCTCTGTTTTAATTAGCTGCATGCTCATACTTTAATACAGCATAATGTATTTACAATTTGATAAGACAGGAGATAGAGCTGATTAGCAGTTTAGGGAATTAATCCTTCACTGAATACCTTGTACTTGCGTTGATCGTGAGAGCTATTCTGAAGCTCCTTATATTTAAAATTGTAATCTGTAATATCTCCTAAACCAGCAATTTTTCAAAGTTAATTATAAGTCAGTCAGCAGTTGTGGGTAATTATATGCAGACTTACTTTTTGTCTTATATTTGTTGGTGAATAATATATCAAATAACTTAGTGCACACACTGTAATCTGCATAACCCAGCTAATGTATTTATTAATCTGAAAAATGTAGGGTGAAATGTGATCAAAGCACCATGAGCACAGAGAATACACACCGCTACTTCTTCAGAAAATGTTATCAAGATCACAAGCACAAACGATGCAACCAACCTTCCCCTCTGATGGCCTGTCACCAAGACCACTAATGTCAAGTAGAGCCTTCCTATTGCCATTAACAGGCTCTGGAAGAAGCTCCATGAGCCAAACTCCGTTATCCTTCAGCCACATAAACCAGCTGCAGAACTGGAGAGGTTTTGCTGAGCAAGGATGGGGCAAGCAATGGGCAGATGTGGGGCCTTGTGGCAGTGGACTCCATTTCTCTTTGTCCCAGCAGGGCTCCTTTAGACAAATACTATTTACACTGTCCATTGCACAGGATAATAGGATTTGGCCCTCTGCATTAAAGTAATACCCATTAACTATGATCTTTTCATTCATCAATCCATTCTAATGGGAATAATCTGTATGTATCGGGGGAGCGAGAGAGGTTAATGCCGTCTTCTTGGAGTCAGCTGCCAGAACCCAATTATTGTAAAATACGTCTCAGGTAGCCTCGCAGGAGGTAGTGTTACAGGGTAATGAGGGTAAGCTTAACTTCTGAAATACCCGGTCATTTCCAAGATTTATTAAAGCCTTAAGTCGGTTTTTGTCCCATTTTGAAGAACTCCATTAATAAAAAACACGTATAGCAAAGTACATAGACTGCCCTAACACAACGTTCAGTGTCTCAGAACAGTAGCTTTAGGCAACATAGCAATTCTTTTTTTTTTCTTTTCAACTCTAAGTTAGAGTCCGCTGGCACTGTATTTTGTCCTTTGGGGGACAAAATAGGTAAAACCAAAGTAGTTATAACTGTGCTACGACACAGAAATCCAGCAAAACTTGAGGGAAAACATGAACTCATGGGTAAATCCAGGAGAAAAAACTAGTTAATGCTAATAATGTGTCAAGTGTGGCCTTTAAAGAAGACTGGTAATCTAACAGGCATCCTAAGCTTAACGCCTTCTGCTTTGACCTGATACCTTGCATGTTCTTTGCTATGCACATACCAGTAGTCTCAGGTATATCTGTGAAATGTAAAGTAGAAAGTTCACATTGGACGGTTGGACTGAGCAGGAATACTGAGAAGTTGGGCTGAGTAGGACTGAAGGAGAAACGGCCTTTAGATAACTGATATGCCCAAAGAGCTATTCCTGTTGCAACAAATGGGACAGGAAGTCAAATCACCCAAAATGCCCGGCCAAGGGTACAACCACTGAAGACTTTTAAGTTTGTATCCAAAACCAAGCTTCAAATGAGCACAAATGGAAGTTGTAGGCTGTAAAAGGCATCCACAATACAGATAGCCACAAGGCAACCTGGATTCCCAAATCTTCCAGCTGGGACAAACTGAGGGATGTCTGGATGAGAGACACTGAAATACCCAAAAAGGCTTCAACTGCTGCTTATAGACAAATACTGTGGTTCATGCTTAGTTTGGTTGTAATTGCGTGTTTTCATTTTTGTAATTACAGCACAATCTTCAGGTCTTGTTGAATAAACCTTTGATGACGTTATAATTAAGGCTGCCTTAAGGTGACAGGCAAGGTGAATGAGAATGAAATGGCAAACATAAGGCATGCTGTCTCTGGAGAGGCAGCAAGCTGGCGTAGAGCAAGATGTGCAGGCAACTGTGAAACCAAGCTGAGGACAGGCTTTGCACAAGCCTGGAAAGGGACAGGGTGGGACTGCTGCTGCCACACGCCGGCTTTGAGGAGAAGTTACCTGCATAATGAGCAGAGCTACTCCGCAGCTTTGGGCAGACCCAAAGTGTGCAGCGTTGTGGCATGGCCACAGTTCTATCAAGTGAATAACGACATTACACTGTGACACGGTAAGTTCTTGTGCCTTTGTTTTCAGTGTTATTACTTGGCTGAGCCGTCAGAGAAACTGCTGCATGTCCTGAGAGCGGCTTCTCGGTGAGTCTAATAGGCTAAAGTGGAACTGCATTGATTCCAAGCCCAGAACTGAATTCTTTTTTTTTATATTTATTTAAGAAACCACCCCAAACTGCTACTGGGTAACGGGTGCACTCAGTCCTTACTATTGCACAAAGGAAATCTCTGACTTTCTCCCTGCAAGTCCAATTCTGTGAGGCACTGAGCATCCTCAGCTCTCCCTCCCCTCAAGAATCAGTGGGAATCAGGCTTCACTCGGCGAGCTCAGGTGCACTACAGGACTAATTTTAATAATTAATCTATTCCTTTTTTTTTTTTTTAAAGTGGTTAATCAAAGACAAGGGCTGATATAGGAGCAGCCTCCTCTCATAGCATCTTCAGGGAATCATTTCTCCTTAAAGATATTTGTAAAAGTATTTTTAGCTTTCTTAAATTCTAGAAATGTTGTGGTATATTTATGAACAAATGGTAGGAAACATATTTATATGAAACAGACATTAAATAAGGGCAATAATTAGGATCCCATGAAATCAAGATTCTGTAGATATTGGCAGCTACATTTATGTATCTGTATAATGCAGGATAATCTCCAAGAAGGCACAAATCTGTCTGAGCTGGGTTTTATTGTACATCCATGACTGAGTTTAAAGGGAGGATGGCAAGTGTTTGGTACATCTCTCTTGGGGCCATGAGGATTTAGGACTTTGGAGTGACTTCTGGCCCCATTAAACCAATGGCAGAACTCCTGTTAAACAGTAAAACTCCCATTGCCTCCAGCGTTGTCACAGCTTTACCTCTACACATCACAGAGAGTGGCAGTCTCAATGGAGGCAACAGAGGGCACTGCTGTGGGTTTCACTCTGCAGATTAGCACTTGTACGTATCGCAGATGCACGGTGTAGTACAGAGCAGGATAGTGACATTTTTCTGCAGCTGTGTTTTGGGGATCTTCATGGTGCAGTTCCCATGTTCACAACTGTGATGTTGATGGGTAAGATACAGCAGGTATGCAAGGAAGAGTTCCAAGCTGTCTGGACTGCTACAAGGCCTGGGACCAGATCTGACCGACAGCCACAGCATCAGTCTGGATAATTTCTTCTTGTAAAGAAATTCACAGGAGAGAAAAAGCAATTGCAAATTCAAAGAAATTTCCTGGTGCTTTCCTAATCATCTTGTCTACAATAAGGAGGTTTCACCAAAGGCATTAGCCTGGGGAGCTCTGTTCAATCAATCATATATATTTTAGGTTAGGATGGGAAAAATGGTGCATGGTGTTAACCTACCTCTACTTAGAGCTAGGATGGCTCTGTAAATCTGTTTTCAGATTTACATCCCTCCCTCTGTCTCAATACTACCACAGCTTACTGAACCGAGTAATTCTGCATAGGCTTTCGTAATGAAGGAAAACTGCCCAGTGGCGGGTAGAGCAAGATACTGCTGCTTTGGCTTCTACTCCTAGCAGTTCTGGGACCACTGCAGCAGGATTTCACCCATCTGTAGTTTGTAGAAGAAAGTAATAGAGTTGTATTCATATCAAGACATAATAATATTCACTCAGTTCTTTTCCTAAGATGAGGATCCAGAAGAGCACTGAGAAACAATCTAGCGTCTAAGCAAATTACAAGCTTCTCTGTTGATTACTAACTGTATTTTGCAAACTAAGTAATAATATAAAAACGAGCACATAGGTCCTAAAATGCTAAATGTTCCAAGCTGTTGGAGTTCTGCTAATAGCACATTGCTTAGCAACTGCTATATTTAAAATAGGTTCTTAATTCCACTGTTAAATGCACGTATTTTACCTACTGCACGAGTAACATAATGTTCTATCCTCAAGTACATATGATGCTAGTGCTTCACACTGCATGAAACTCTCTGTGTAGGTATAGAATGATAGTTATTTTTAGCTGAGCACTGAATGGTATGAAATACACAAAACTTAATAAAGCACGCAAAACATCTGCCTGCAAATAAAAATATTTGCACTCATGTTGAAGAGTTGTAGTTTCTTTTGTAATTAATTACAATTAAATTCTAAGATACCGAGTGAAGTGATATATCATCATTTTGCCCCATCAAGGTAGCTGACAGCTGTCAAATTTGGCAACTAAGAAATCTTTTTTTCCTTCCTCCTCCCCTCCCTTTTTTTAAGCAAGACAAAAGAGCACTTGAAAGCTAAAAGGGAAATGGTCCATCTTTCACGGCGGTAGCTCAGTTAGCACCTGGACATCTGATAAAATGAAACAGATCAGGACGAGAGCCATTGAAGAAAATTTTTTTGTTGAAAAAATGTCAGATCATTAGCACTAAAAGACGTTTACTGTTTTAGACTATACTTCCAACAGGAAAGGCTTTCTGACTAGGATAGCTTTTCTGATTAAAACCAGAAAGGACACTCCTGAACAATGAAAATCCCTGTGGACAGGCCATTTATCCAGGATGTTGGAGACACGAGTGCAATTTTCTGTGGTACTTAATATTCAGACTAGGCTATGACCCTTAGTTTCTCCAGCCTCCATACCAGCTATTCACCGCTATTGCTCTGTCAGCCCTGCTGGATCTATTCCATGCCATATAAATAATTAAATATTCACTAGAGCAGGGAGACCTGAATGCCCCTCATCCACCGGTTCCTCATCCAGGACTATCTAAAGACAGTTCTTTTTTAAACAGTGAAGTAATTGTTTAATATGAGACTGATTTTTTGAGGGCTATTTCCAATAAACATGTATTTATATCATGAAAAAGGATATCCTTGTGTAAAAGATACACTCTAGCCTTTTGAAAGTTATTAAAACCCTTTGAACACCAGCCTTTTAAGGCTCTCTAGTGTTACAAAGAAGAGAAGGTATAAGAAAGAGGCAGCTAATTCTAAAGATTCAGACATACTAGTTCTGATTCAGTCTGAGCACTTTACATTCAAACTTCAAAAACGAAACCCCCAAATCATTCCCTTTTCCTTTCTTAGTCTCTGTCTCAATAATTGATGAAACCATCTATATGCTGATGTCAGATCTCACAAAAAAGAATGAGAAAATTTCTCCTGCTGCTCTCTTAGGCATATACTTGAATTTTTTACATATATCATATTGAATTTGGCTCTTTCAAAAAATGTCTGAAGTTCAGAGGAGCTGTATCTGTATCAGTCTTTACAATGACCCTCATTATGAGTGTTTGAATTAATGAGCTTGTGATGGTCTGAATTCTGCCACAGAGAGCAATACATTTCTGTCTTTCTAGCTGTATGGCTAATGGCTGGGTAAAATGACAACATTCAGCGGGTCATCGTTATTTCAGTCAGGGGAGAATGGAATTAAGCTATTAACAATACAACAGTTTAAGCTTCAAAATGAAAATATATGCCATATTAATTGCATAAAATTGGACACAAGCTGGCAGTCAAACAGTCTGGGTTTGTCTCCTAACTGATTTGTCTTATTATCATGTCCCCAGTGAATGTACCTTCTCGAATGCTTTAGGTATACAACAGCACTCTTATCTGGGAGTAGAAAATGTAACAAAAACCTTCACAGGCTATATTTTGGGGAAATATTTTCAACAATGCAGGATTAGAATTTTATAATTCTAAGATTTTAATAATTTTTCTTGTTTTAAAAATGAAGATGTAGCTAAATGAGTTTATTTCAAACCCCATCTCTGGAAACAATAACAACATGTAATTTTCACATAGGGTTGCTCTTTATGTATGAGTACTTCAAAGTTGTTCTTTTACATACCTCAAGTTATAGGTATAGACTCAATTAAATGTTTCCTTCATATTTTTAGAACATTTATAGTAATCTATAAATAAATAAATAGGGTTTCTGTATTTTTCATCAGTGTAAACAACTTCTCAGACTTCTGGATTCAATGTTGTTTCTTATTGGATGGCAAAGCTAAACACATATGGACCTAAATATTTTTATTTAATGTCAGTTCTTCAGCCAAGGGCAGGAGGGATGAACCGATAGAGCTGTATCTGACCTCAGCCATAAACATCAGCCTAACTAGATCCAGGAGTAGGACTGGGGTCTATCTTGCTTGCAGTGTAATTAATTGCTAGATTTACTCTTCTCCTTTTCCAAGAAGATTTTGAGAAGGTATATTTGCTTGGGAGTTGGTAATGACATAAATCAGGCTGTTTACTGAACTGATTCCAGGTGCATCAAAGACTTCAGACTACCTTACACCTCTTCTATGGTTTCTTTGCATAAATGCAAACCTGTCTTAGGCTGCATCTGGAGCCTTACGCAGGAGCCCTGCAGAAGTATTGTTACCTGTCAAAGAGGAGTGAAATAGTTGTATATTACCTTTTAGCACAACTGGCTTCAGTGAACGGATGAGCTACCAGCAGGAAGGCAGCACCAGGAGCACGACTGACATGTCGAGTCTGACAACAGGCTGTGTTTGCCATATTCTCTAAAGGATTTGGCCCTTTGCTTTTTAGAAATATTCATGATTCTGCTGTGGATGTGGTCACAAAATCCCATGCTGTGGCTTACGATCTTACTCAAAGCCACAAAGAGCTCCTTCAATGACTAAGTGAGATTTCCAAACAGAGTATTCACGTGCAATTACCACTTGTGAATTTAAATTTGCTTCTCTAAATTCCTGTGAGTGATGAATCAAAGGGGCAGTAGACTAGTGGAAGAAAATGTGATTTGAGTGAGAAAATATGTAGTGTGGATGTAGTCATTATGTAATTACTAAGAAAGTCCAAAAGATATCATCAGTCTATGTTAACCATCTAAAGCAAACCTACGGTATCATTTCAATGAACAATTTAGCGTAAGCATACCTGTTTACAGTAATTGTGCTTATAGCAAGGCAATATAAAGGATCACCAAGAGAATATTAAGCAATTAAAAAAAAAAAAGACTGATTCAGACAGTTGTGTGGCTTTCCTGAAAAAAAGTCCACTGAGGCTTAGTAGACATGAATCTATTAAAACAGTGGGCACAGTTTCTCTTTCTAGAAGAGAAGAATGCCTGGGACATTAACCTGCACCGAGCTGCGGGACATCTCAGGAAATCTGAACAGTCAGCTGGCACCTGTGGGTCCTCTTCCCCTTCCCCTTGGCATCCCCCTGTACTCCCCAACCTGTTGCGTCCGCTTGCTTCACTCCTGACGACAGAGGACACACTTGACTTTTCAAGTCTAATGTCCTTTCAGTGAATCTGGGGGAGAACTTCACATGCTTTTTCTTATAAGACTACTAGCGAAGTTGAGTTTAAAAAAGAAAAAAACTTTTTTGTGGAACATCCTTCAAGGATCTTTGAGCCATATGTGATGAGTTTGTTCCTATGTAACAACACAAGAGCAAGTAATTTTCACGTTGTAGACTAACAGCCACAGCCTCTTGCATTTCCAGGGACCTTAGAACAGGGGCTTTAATGACAGAGGGAAGGAAGGAGAAACCTTAATATCGTGTGAAAGCCCTGGTCTTGCTGAGAAACTGCATCTTTTGGGTGTGGCAGTATGGAAGCTGTGGCTTGGAGATTAAAGCTGGTCCTGTCCACTGAACAGGGCAAGTACTCTCCAACTCAATGGTTATTTAGCACAGCAGGTATTGCTGTTGCTGAACAACATTGCAGTTTGAACTAATCTGTTTCAACCAAAGTTGCAGACTCAGTCTTCAATGCCACTATATAATTAATTATCTCCACTTTATCCACAATGGCATAAGAATTACCACAGAGACAGCTTTAATGGAAACCACAGAGGAGCTAATGAAAAGGGGACTATTATTCTTCCATAAAGAATAATAAAGCTGTTGCTAGTCCCTGTAGGAAATTTATTTCCACTAAAAAGGCAGACTGAGGAATGAGAGTGGATATAAAAAAATGTTTAAAACAGCTATTTTCTGAAAAAAGTACAGTAAATGGTACAGAGTATGCTTTTCTCATCTATCTAAAAAAGATAATTAGGCATTGAACACAAATAACTCTTTGGAAAAAAACCACCAAATTTTCCAAAGTATAAATATTCACCAGAAAATGTGAGGTGGTTGTATGGTTTGTTGTAATGGAGGTCAGAGGTCAAACAACCTTTTTGATAGTAATCCTTAGAATATCAAGAGTTTCGAACATGAGCTGCTTCACTGAAGAAGAGGAATAACAGTGTGAAGAAGCCCAAAGAGGCAGTGTACTTGATTACACCACTGTGGCATGATTGACCTCAGAGGGGCTGCTTTACCTTTTTTTTTTTCTCCCCTTTTTCTTTTTTGGGAGGGAGCAATGGACTGTCAGATCATGCTCAGTATGGAAGTCTGGGAAAAGGTAAAACTTTAAACTCTTTGAATATTTACTTTCTACAAGAAAGATGTTCAGTTTGAATGGCCTAGATTAAGTACATGAAATTTGTGAGTATATGAGAAAACAGCAGAGTAATGGATTTGCCAGGAAATTTTTCTACATTGATTGCAGCGGTATTACTAAACCTGAATCAACCTAAATGTACAGAACTGAATAAGTATTAGAGCTGTCCAATAAGATTTGATGAATACACTATTACATTAATTTTACCTTTTTTGTTGAATAAATTATTTGACAAATAATGGTAAAATTCATCAAATAAATTATCTGATTAATGTATTTTTTAAGTAATTGACTAGCTCTAATGAATATGCAGGCGGTTCCTTAATGAAAAGCATTACTCTACTGTTAGCCTGCTTTCATAACTCATATGTCACTTTTTTGTATTTTGCAACTGCAATCTGTATATTTTATTCATTTGCCCATTCATTTATACAAGGGAAGTTCAAAACAGTATGGTTAATCAATCACTGCAATTCTTAGAATATTTTTGCTTTACAGTTGATTATTCATTACATTTATTACATACAGGAATGCTTAATAAAAAGAACTTGGCTTTTCTGAAGACACCTCTCGGTGTTCCGAGCCAAGTTTACAAGAATGCTCTGAAAATTGCAGGGTCCATTATAAGCCATTTTTGTAGTTGCAAACAGTACAATTACCAATTGTTTCAAGAAACTCGAGTTTGAAGCCAAGCCAGACACCTTGAAGGTCCCTGAAAATACACATTAGAGGAGTAAAACAAGGAAGAACGTACAGGAGCCACCTCCTCACTGCACAGCGCGAGTATGTTTGGATAAAAGCCACAAGAGGATTATTTGGATGATGTTCAATTTTGGAAATGTTCCACCCTCAAAGAAAAAGCCTGTATTTTGTTATTACAGAAGTGATCTCAACAAATGATACTGATAGATTTATACTGTTAAATGGAAAATTGCACCTATTAATGTTGGAACATGTCACACTTCTGAATCCTGGTTCCTCACAGAGGTATGCCAATTTATTGTGACAGTGACAGAGGGTACAACAGTCAAGTCTGTATGACTCTGTCAGTACTGCAAAGGTGCAAATCATGTTATCGTGGGTGACTTTAAACTTGCTGCACAAAGCTCAGCTGAACAGATTTAATGGTAGAAGGTTGTAGGAGAGAGGTATGTAGAAGCGTTGCCTATAGCTGCACTTGGAGTAGCAGCAATTCTTTTCCAAATTTTCGTTTTAGTGACTTGTAGACTTTCATAAGTACGATGTTAATAGTCTTTGCCTAACCCTTCCAAATGATATCATTTCTACTGCCAGCTGGACAACTAATATAAATCTATCCCTCACAATACCTACAAGTGGAGGGACTTATTCTGTGTCCACAGAGTTTAAAACCTGAAGTTTCCAAAAAAGTCAGTGCTGCAGAATAAAGCCCTTACACAGGCCTGCACCCACTCAACACAGAGCAAGCTGTCATGTCAGAGGTGGGGAAAGCCCTGTAGAAGTCCTCCACAAGGGGAAGGAATTTGTTATTGGCTTACATTACATACTCATCAAAACTGCAGTCACATTACCCTGCAGACAAATGATTATTTCCATACTACACACTTCTTATTAAAGGGAGAGCATTATTGCAAGTGTATTACAAAAGAAAAGAAAATGTTCCAGGGACTTTTTTTTTTTTTTCATTTTCATACCTTTTATCTCTGGAGCTCGTATTTGTATTTGCCTCAATCAGGCATGGGTTGTGGTGTGTGTGAATGCTTGTCCCTTAAAGCATGTGATAAACTCACTTTTCCATTAAAAAGTTTAAATACTTGTTATAAATAATTTCTCCATACTTGTATGCTTTGATCTAATCTACTGCATAGTTTTAGCTAAAATGTTTGTGGTTCTAAAGATTACAAGTATTAGGAGGAAGAAGTAAGTTGTAGAAATTATCTTCAGCTTGCAGCTTGCTTTACAAAGGTTTAAAATACCCTTTCTTTGCTAACTCCATCTAAAGAGCTTCTCACCTACTCCTTTTCATGTACAGTCACCAATCTAATAATAATAATAATTTTTAGATGGGATCAATAAGGCCATTGCTTTGCACTTAAGAATTCTAATAGGACCGTAATCTAAATAAGCAAACACCTTCAGAAGTAGTGTTTCTGCTCAGGCAATCAGAGGACAACATAGTTTGTACTCTTGATAAACACTTGAGCTCCCTGTGCTTCACTATTACTGCAGATTATAAATCCAAGGATGTGTTTGAAACAATGCGTCCTGAGACAGAAAATCCGTTGGTACAGAACCAGTTCTGTTCTTCACCATTTACATGCTGTCTCAAAGGCATATTACAATATATTCCAAACCAAAAATCTCCTGGGTCCCCATGCACAGAAACTGCAAGCACCATTTGGGTACATGGGCATTTGCGCTGACAATTTCAACATTTTTGTGCAAGAATCACATTTGTGGTGAACGGCTCTCCTGAGATTTGGTATCCAAACCCTCCAGGCTAGCTGGGAAAACCTGCAAACTCAATGCTATTAGTAAAGCTCAGGATTAAACGTAAGCTTCAAGCTGCCAGATTTTGCAGCTTTCTATATGAATGTTGTTGTGCCCTATCTGGTTATCCCAGAACAAAAATAACATTTCCTTCTCAGAGTCCTTACTTAGCATTTTTTTTCTTTAATTAGCTGTGGGCAGAATAGAAAACTTGGAAGAGACTGGCTTCTGTAATGAAAAGGACCTCCTGAGTGGCTCCACTTTGGAAAGAGTTTAATCTTTGTTACGGTGGTGCCCATGCAGTATGCTCAACAGGAAGACTAGCCAATGGAAACAGAATTACCGCCACCAACATGCCTTCCACAGAGCAGACATCTAACACCAACTTAATCTTCTAGACTCAGTGCCCATTTTCATAAGATTTTCCTTATTTTCCTTAGACGATAACCTAGGTAGAACGTGAGCAAATTACCTAGCTCCTTGCACTCTTTGTAAACATCCCTCTTGCAGTTCAGGCTTCAATTTGCTGTCACCTCACCAAAACAAGCTGTCCAAACGCTCAAAAAAGTCACAGAGCAGACGAAGCATTTTGCTGAAAGCAGGTTGCCTTTCCTCCCAAGTCTAGCAGTGCACGATTATGAAGAGACAATAATAAAGGTATGTGAATACTGTGAAAACAAGCTATGACAAAATACTTACACAACACACAAAAAATGGCAAAACCACCACAGGGCTGTTTGCTGCCCAGCTACAGCTCCTTTGTGTGGCTTCAGTTAGGCAAAGGAGTGGGAGAAAAGAAAGAACCTGTCTGGCTGCTATCCTCATCCACAGGAGGACTGCACTGGTGCATAGGGCCCGTATCAACTTCTATCACCACCTGTTTTTCTTCTAATTCGCAGAGATTGCTGGAAGATCTGGAGTGCTCAAAGAACGGCTATGAGCCTCAGAGCCCAGCCTGCAGGATTTGCCTCTGCAGCCAGCTAGACTTGTATCAAAGCCACTGCAGACCTGTTCTGCCTCTGTACTCTGTACCTAAGATCCCACATCAGGCAAAGCTCAGCTGGAGCTGAAAACAAGGTTACAGATACATAAATTTGGGGCATTTTTTGTATTTTGGCAATGCTGTTTTCCTGTGCTCACAGTGCAGAGATATATCACTGCCCATAAATCTTCACCTGAAGGCAGACGAGGAACAGGAATGAGAGCAACAACAAAACAATCCCAACCCTGCTGCCTTCATGGAAGAAAGAGATAAGGTCCAAAGAAGAAATCGAAAATTATCAACTTAAACCTAAGATTTGTAAGGATTTCCTCGTAAAGGATGATTTCTCCCCGTGATTATGTTTTAGCGTAGTAACCTCGTGGCCATCAGGGTCATCTGACCCCAGAAGCACTGAGCCAAGCGAAGTCACAGTGTCTTGCCTCTCTTGAAGTCTGCTGTGCTCACCAGGAGGGTGACATGGGGAGGCATCACCCCACAGTTATGTCTGGCAGGTCACTCTTAGCCTATCCCCAAACTACAGGAGGAATTTGGGGTGGAATTTGACCAGAATTACATCTTTTACTTCATTGAGCCTTGAAATGGCTAATGCATTGAAATAAAATTGTTTTACTATCATCTTGTGCGTGTTAGGCCCTGCCACTTCTTTTTTACAAATCCTCACGTTTATCACCAAATAGCTTAAAAAGCAACAAAGAGCTGTAACTGACTTGACCGCAGATGTCACAAGGCCTCACCATTGCACCTTCTCCTCCTGTTAGCTCCAGCTATTGCCAGATCACTGTCAACCCAGTCACACACAATAATGCCCCCCATTACAGTTGGAATGGTTTGTTAAACTTTATAGCACTTAGAAATGCTCCCGAGGCACCAAAAATGTCTCTATTCAGAACTGAACATATAATACCTGCCAAATTTGCAGGTTTGAAACCACTTCCAATAAGAATTAAAAAAGCCCTCTTCACAGCTGAAATAGGGCTATCAATACTTGACTTGTCTGCCCATGTGAAATAGTGGGTTCTTTTCTCTGACATCGCAATTTAGTTTAAAATAGCTTTGATGATGACAGGGTACACACGAGTGATAAAACCATAAAGATGGCAGTGTAATCTTACAAAGATGACCGATCACTGGTAAGAGATTAAGTCATACAACATTTGAAAAACCAGATTATCTGTCTGCTAGGATAGTGCCTGTGTACACCTCCTGCTGAGCCATGCTGAGATGCCAGCAACATACAAAGATGCTACTCCTTAAAAACCAGAAATGCTTCACAGAATTGCTCAAACCATTGGGATAAAAGCAAGCAAGCAAGTAAGAAAAAAAGCTCTGATCTTATATTGAGCTTTTTTTGTCAAACATTCCTTTTTCAGGTTAGTAAAGTATTTAGATGTACAGCATATAAATAATTTAGAAACACTATAAAAAGGTCTAAATTAGCCACTTCTGCCCTATAATTAGCACTCACAGCTATGCTGGCAATGGGTGGGTGATTATTAAACACCTTTTATTATCAGTTTTATGTACTACAATAAAAAACGAAAATTATACTTACAAGAATTATTAGACATGCTGGACCTATAAAACTCCATATAAAGTTATTTTTTGTGCTGAGCCAACATCTGAAAAGTAAACAGCAGAAAATGCCTTGAAATGTGCAGTTGTGACTATTACCTCCTTATATATGTTGATTTGGACATGGAAACAGTAACTTACACTTCTGTGGTGCCATAGTATTTGTATCCCAATGCGGCGGAGATTCCAACGACCACAGCTGGACTGACGTAGCCAAAGACATAGAAATTCTTGTGCAAGAAACCCTTGTTGTAGATAACTCCCACAACAATAAGGTAGAGGTGAATACCTTCAATGCACATCCATGCAAAAGCAGCTAGAAGGAAATAATGGAGTAATCCAGCAGTAATTGAACAGAAGAGCTAGAAATTCAATCAGAGAAAGCAAGAGTCATAATTCTATTAATATGTCTCTTAATGTAACAACATACGCACAGCAACCTAGTGACTCTAAGGTGGTGGTTCAGCAGCCCAGATGTAATGCTGATTGATAGGAACTTGGCCTATACCCACAAGCACACTTGTTCATTAGTTTTTTCTGTAGGTACTGGTGAAAAAGGACTATATTCTACTTTTAAAATTGGTGCACATCTTGCTAGAGAAAGTGCATAAATATATTGACAAGGTTGATCCCATAGTTACAGCTAAGTAGTCTGTATGCTTTCCTGATCTAGACAAATATTGTAATGATTTTGAAAGAAAAGTGATTAGGCATTGCAATGAATTATTTCTGAAATAACTTTTATTTTTTGCTGCAAAGTGTTTGTAAAATTAAATTTCTCAATCAATACTGGAGTGCTACCTCAGGGATCATAGCTCATATTTTTTCAATAAATTTAAATCAAACTGTGCTATTTGTAGGAGGGTATTTTTGATAATCTATGCATAATATAATTTCCTACAACTAATCTGAGATGCAAGAATCAACAGCCCAACTTGCATGAAAAGCAACAGGGACAGGTGAAGACCTCACACGTAGAAGGGAAAGGGGTCCTCCAGCCAGCAGAACAGTATCTTAAATGCCAGCTTTTATGGAAAGCTGGCACCCAGAAAGCCACCAACGTGGCTTTGTACAGCATCCAAATGGATGTGAAAAGTGAAAATGCTAAACACATTGAGACCACAGTCTTGGTTAAGGTGACAAAGTTTAAATGAAACCCATGGAGCAAAGTCAATATACAGCAGCTCTGAAGAAGGCCCTACTTCTTTAAATGACCATTTTATATTTCCTGTTACTAGACTGTGAAGTCAGTGTCATTACAATATTCATACTGATACTAGGAAATACTAGAAGTAGATGGAAGTTCATATCTTGTACTGTATACTTACAACACAAATCAAGACACAAGTGAAAACTACCCACCTTATTATTGTTCATATTAATTCCAATCAGAAAAATAAGTTCCGCTAGGAAAAGGCTGCAGCAGAGGTTTTTGTGTATTGTCGTTCTAGTGCTTTGAATTTCACTGAAGAACCAGAATGTAAAAATGCACATGGAGAGGCAAATCAACGAAATAATTATTCCTAGCTGAGTGATTCTTGTAAGAATGTTATAATTTGTAACACCCTGTGGGAAAATTACAATATAATATTTAAAAGAATAGCTTTGTACCTTCACAAGAAAGACCTCATTCTATAATACAGTTCTTTTCTTCTTTTCTACAAAATTTTAATCAAAACTCTTTGTAGAGTTTCAGTGCAAATGTACACTTTGGATAATCTAAAAAGTATTGTTTTTTTGTGAGACACATATAATTCTAGAGGAAATTAGTAATGAACTCCATATATTCCTGTTCTTGCATTTTCTGATATTTCTTAACAAATCTGTTTATTAACATCAGTATCTCCTAATATGATTTTAAAAATCAGATCATTTTAGTGAATGATAAATACACTGGCAGTAGGACATATTTTAATATCACATAAACATTTCTAGTATAAAAAGACTTATCACAGCAGTGACTTAGATAAGCAAAATTGAATAATCGTCTTACTGAATTTGCAACACGATCAAAACAAGACTGAAATAACAATCACTTCAAACAAATGCTATTCCAAATACGTAGCATGAATATTCTCTGAAGAAACACAGGCTATTTTAATATTGGATGTGAGTATTTTCCGTATAGGAACACAGTTACATTTGCTGCTTGGTATTTACACAAAGAATCTCTGAAATACATGACTGCGCATCAGCATAAGGATAGTACTCAGCTAACCATAAAATGTATCTAAGTATTTTTTTTTTCTAAAGAAAGGACCAGAGATTATTCTCTTCCCAGCCTTCCTTTTCAAAATAACTATATAAGCACCTGCAAAGGTTTTAAATCTGAACTGAAGACTTAGGATGCCATTTAGCAACCAGGAAACAGCCTCTATCAGCATGAAATTCACAGTGTGAGAGAACTGTCTCGATACAGTATATTCATGCTAATATTCTGCTTGCTGTCAGTTCTGATACCTTATAAAGCTGCCTCCTGAGGCAGGACCTGAGCTCCTGCAGATCCCCACATAGAGCCTGGAAATCTATGGGGCCTCTTAATATAAGAAGGATATAAATTGAGTGGCCATTCTCACAGTTTTGTGCTGGTCATGAGTGTCCATGTTTAATAGTCATAAACTTCAAATTGATTATGCTGTTGCAAACTCTCAGGAGAGAATTTAAAGCAGATTTTTAAATGCCAGCATTAGACAAATGGGTGGCAAGGTTTTGTGAGGGAGAAATTCAGGGCCATATGGTTACTGACCACCAATGAAAGCCAGTTAAATCCCACAGCAGTCTTAAACTGGGATTTAAAATTAAAAGCAATGCACCAAAAATAAGCACAACAGACTGTGTATTTGGAACAAGATACTTTGCTGCATCACTGCTCTGTAATACTGCAGAAAGGACATTAGGAAATTGAAACACATATGGGAGAAATTTTGTTTGCTATGCGCACAATAAATTGTGTGTTTGCTGAAAAAAAATGAGAGACAACCTAAAGAGGGAAAAGTACATAAGTTGCACTGAAATAAAAACATAAGGAATGAAAACTGGAAAAAGTATCAAGTAAAACACTAAATTAAAATAGCACTTACAACAGAGCCACCTGAGGACATCAAAACAGCAAAATGAGTCAGATGATTACATTTGCATGAGATATGAGTGGAGTTGGAATGTGTCAGCTCACAGCCTTCTGTAGCCCAGTTGCCATTCATTGTGTCTGCTGAGTAGTTCCAAAATGCACATTTAATATCTTTATCCACAGTCTGGAACAGAAACAAGATGTTTTACTGATGGCAAAAGGCAGGATATTTCCCATTGAGAGACCTTTCTTGCATTTGTCAGCGCAATTCATTAAAAATCGCTTGTTACCATTGGAAAGTCGGGAAACAAAAAGCACATTGTGAAGGCCTCTTCCAAGCAATTAAAACATGGCTGGGAATGGAAGCATTTTATCCACACAGCTAACACACCCCACCAAACACGCAGGCTAATCAGATTCCAGAACCCTTCTGGCACTTGCAAAGGTGTTAGAATTTTTACCTACTGAAAACATTGTTATATATATCCCCGCACCTGCTGAACATGGACTAAACCCCAAGGTTACAGCCACATTGCTTGTCCTTCTCATAGTCCCTTCCAAACAAGCAGTTCAAAAACTGGGACTTATTCTGTGCATTTTAGAAAGTAATCTGGAATAAAGCCAGGGTCATAACACACCTGTTATATCAGGTGCGACAACAGCGATGGATAAGACCATCAGTACTATTTATTTTGGTTCGTGCTTACTAGCACTATGCGGAGATAAGGTCCCCACTGTACTAGATGCTGTGTATATATATGCAAATGTATATAAAGGGGATCTCTGGCTTAAATATTAGAAGGCAAGTAACAAATTTAAAAGCTGCATAATCAAGGTTAACACCTTGTCCCACTGCCTCCCTACAGAGTCACTTTCTTGTTCTTTCTGATAATTCTGGGTGCCATGTAAGATGATCCTTCATGCAGAAGTCAGAAAAATGTATATCTACTGGAAGTAAAACCCTCAGTTTTAAATAAACGCATTCAGATTTTAGAAATAACAGCACTGCAATACTATAGGTCCTGCTACTAACTCCTAGCTCCAGGTGAACTTTTTGCATTAACTTTGAAGCATTTCTTCACTTTAGTATGCATGCTTAACCATCTGATAAACTTTCAGAAAAAAACCCCACCTAAATACAGAATAATCAAGATCCTGTAATATTCTCTGGTTCAGGCATCTAGGTTTTATTCATACTACACCCCAACAAAGATGGCATTGTTGCCCTTGCTTTAGTCCATAACACTTCTCAGCCGTATCATATTTAGTATATTGTACTTATGTTGTCACATTCGAGACTGTCATTTATTTCTCTAGTAAGATAAAACTCACATCAGCAAACAACAGAATTATGTCTCAATATATCATACACTGCAAGTATAGTCACATCACATAAAATAATTAGCTATTGTTTTCTTCTATTTGCAGTTGATAATAAAAAAAACCCCTTACCTTGGCATACTTTAAGGTAAATGTTATTTTCTCAAGCTCATAGAGTGTAGGTGGATTTGAGCTAATTGCAACAGCTATAACTGATGAGCTTACTGTCTGTCTCTTCTCCGTAGTATCTTTTGAAGAGCGGTTTTTAGGTGATGAAAGCAAGGAACCGATATTGCTGTACCGCAGAAAGACAACTGCAACGGTGCCTATCAATCAAACAGACCGCATTTAGTAGTTTGTGGACTTTTTTATAGAAGAACAAAATTGAAGACATTAAGGAAACGATAAACAATTGACATTATTACTGCTGTTGCATAAAATATGCAAAACAGATGGAATCTTTGTGGAATACTTATAAAAATGTTATAGAGACAATGAAATATAGCTTTATTTAAAACAATGTAACTGCCATTAGAAATAAAAATGTGTGTTCGCATTGGAAATTCTAACTAGATATAAGCACATACGTTGTTTCCAGAGTAATATATGCTTGCTGGTGTTCTGCAGTTGGCTACATATGCGGTGTTAGGTCACATAAACCAAAGTGACTCAGATCTGAGGTAAATATTGGGCCTCTCTGAAGTACCTGGCTTGCTTTGACTTCCATTACAGTGGTGCCAGGATAAAAGACCCATAAGGAAAAAGAAAGCAAACTGTATTTTAGAACGCAGTGCTGATCTGAAAAAATGTTATGATTTTTCTCCCTGGTACTAAGATAAACCGTGATTTTAGATACTGATAGGTGATAAGATTCAGATTAGCTGGTAGATTAAGACTTAAAAGAAGAATTTCTGTGTTTATTAAGCTAGGTGGTTTAATTCCAGAGCTGTTTAAACACATTTATTTATTTTTAGTGATGACAGCAGTTGTAAGCTATTTCTGTAGCACTCTGAGGTCCAAGCCAAGATCTGGACCCTGCTGGTTTTGGTACTGAAGAATACATGTTCTTGCCCCGGTGAGATACTCTCTAAACAGAAAAGATGCACTGATTTTTGGAGAAGTGACAGAGGAAGTTGAAGAGGCCAGTCCAAGGTCACACAGCAGATCTATGGCTGAAAAAAGGATAAAACTCTGGTCGCTGGTACCAAAACCAGTGTCAAAACTCACTGGACACTCACTGTGCCACTGGAAACATTGTAAATGTCAGTCTTGAGACAATAAAGGGGTAAAATGACAAGAAAGGTGATAAAAATACCTTGAGTCCTCAGCAGACTCCACATTTGGTTATTTACTAGTGGGTACAAGTCTATCCAAGGTGTTTATTGACCCATCTACTCTCTAACCTTTGTTTCTTACCATTAGGATGAGATTCCTCTCTCTTCTTTGGAGAGATCTTTATGTAATCTCCCTCCATGTATACATGAGGGTGAATGTGTTTCATGTGGTGTGAATCAAAAGCAAAAACCTTGAGGGCTGCAAAAGAAGAAAAATAATGCACAAATCACAGCTCCATTACAGTCCATCATAATTTACAGTCGTGTTAATAAATGTGTTATTGGATTGCATAATTATAATGAATTTTAAGGATATAAAATTGTGCCAAATATTTCAAGAAAAATGCTATTATTATAGAAAGTTTGCTTAAATCTCTATGTTTTGTTATTTTTTTTTCATACATGAATTTTGCTCTCATACTTTTTACTCTTTCCATGAAAAATATGTTCTTTTATTTACCTTGCATTAAATTAGGCACTGGAAAGGATAATGTAGGTTAGTTTAGGAAGAGCTATTGCTTTATTAGAAATGCATTTCTGAAAGGGACCACAAATCACAATTATAAAAAGCAAAGAATAAAATTCTCTACTGAATAGTAACATTTGATAAAAGCCAATTTTTGAAAAGTATATATTTTATAGTTATCTATCCATGCTACCAAATGCACATTGCACCATGAAATAATGATGTGTCTTGTCGAAAAGCAAACAAACAAGCATCACCCTGCAGGACAAAAACTACATTAGAGGACATTGAGCTCTTTACTTGGTTCATTATAGTGCTGAGTTTCAATCACCCAGGATGGGAACAAAAAAAAAGTCAATCAGGCCTTTTTTAAAAACAAAGCAAAACAACAACAAACAAATCTAAAACTTGACTGATGGAGGAATATCACTAAGCTAGACCATCTGCATTGCTTATAGCACAGCACACAAAAATAATATGAGCTATTCAATAGACCAGCTGTCAGGAAATGTTTGTCAGGACATAAGGAATAGTTTTCTGTGGCTGGTGTTTTGAAAAGCTTGTAGCTCAAGAGCTTGTACCATGAAAATCATCAGAGAGATAGGGGTAATGTTGTGGGTCTTGTCCCAAAATAGACATGTGGGGCATGCATAAGCCCTGCAGGAAATACATTCATGCTGAGAATCAATAACAGAAAATCTTAGTGTTTGGGGACAATTTGGAAAAGAGTTCATAGAATTTCCCATGTTGGAACAAAAGCAAGCCAAAAAAATGATCGACCTTTCAACATGAAAATTCCTTCCCATCCTCTTTATTAGCTTTTTTTGTTGCCTTGGTCTAACTGACATCTACACTGCCACGGGAGGTTGCACTGAACTCTCTCTTCTCGACCTTCATGGCCTCAGCTCTGCGGCCACGAGAGCCTCTGCTTTCAGCCAGGGTGGTGGAGGATGAGGGGCTTTACAACCAGGTCCCGGCACCACTCCGGATCTGCTGCAGACCAGAGGTGCGCCGCACTAACATAAATCTGCTTCTACAGAGTCTATGCCATGGAACAAATCCCTCCCTAATTTTTCATCACTCTTGATAATTTAGTTTCAGAAAGGTGAGTAGGTAGTTTGACCTGCCTCAGGATCAAAGGAGGAATCTTTCTCATCAAGTCATCTTACAAAACAGCAAACCAGTAAGAGGCACTGAAGGACTGTACTGAATCTAAAATAAGAAATCAGGTCACATACAGTTTGAGTACATTCAGAAAAACAAACATGAAAGAGTGGCCATTGCTAAAGGAATCAGCAATGCTTTATTAGGAATTTCAAAAGCGGCTGGTACTAGCCTTACTCTGCTTCCACTGAAGGAATAATTAAACCCTTACTGCAGGAGAATCAGTAGGACTTGGTACAAAGACACCAGCAGACAGGGCAAGGTAGGACAGCAAAATGGCGCAGTAGTAACTGACCAATTCTCCTCCTCTGAAATTCCTCTGAAAATAAAGCCACACAAAATTTGACTTACTAGATACACTCCTTATTCCAAGTTCATTTACAGTACCTTCACTGAACCAAAACGAGTAAAAAGCTGTGTAGAGCAAATTCACATTTCATTCCATTGGTGTGTTTATGCATATAAGATACATCCAGATTCACTGTGACAATGTGACTACAATGAGAGATTGAAAGAGACTCTAAAAGGACAGGTTCTGACAGCCACTCGAGTTTTTTCTGGGCTCAATGTTCCATCTTTGAAAATCATAACACCTACACTGAAAGTCAGGTGTTAGTTCTGAAACTCATACAAATTAACACCTGTGTGTTTCACATAACACCATTTCTAATCTTCATAACTGTGCTGAAAAGCTCCTCAGTGTAATCCACATCTAAAGTAGACCTTAGATTAATTTTCTTTATCTTACCTATGTCACTTGCATTAGCATCTAGCTGTGTTGTCTTTTTGAAGTTCTGTGACATGAGAAGTGTTGCTTGTTCTGCAGTATGCAGCAGCTTAGTCAGGCTCCGTCTTTGGCTATCTACAGGAAGAGCTTCCCAGACTGTCATTTTGTCTTTTTGTAAAAAATTGTTTACAGTGTTAACCAAAACCTGTAAATAAAAGAATATTTTTAAGTGGAAGAGTCATACACTGTTTGTAAAATAAGAAAAAACCACACAACTTAAAGGCTTGATCCACTCACATTAATGGTTGAATTACTAATTGCTTCGTTGTCAGAAATGGAGTAATGCATGGTATTCAGAGATGAATAAGATAGTGCTTCAACATATGAAATCACATCTACAGGTAAAAGCGGTCCCAAAGTATGTTTATGAATTTCTTGTAACATCTCCAGGGGTGTTTTTAAACGACTAATCTGAAAAATACAAGAACTGGCATCTTAATGAAACAGGTAAAGTCACATTTCTAGAAGTCAAAGTAAACTGAAACTGTGAATTAACATACTGGCTTTTAAGATGCTTGTGCATAAAGAGAGGCACTATTTAAATCAGCAGGTTGACCTATAAAGTAGTGCTACACATGTCTGGTATAGCCCTAGCAAGCAACGATGGTTAAAAAAAAAAAAGTCATGTGCTATCATTATTTTTTTTTCTTACTGCAGCTCAGTTTTATGTATCCTAGTGCTCCAAAATGCACTAGTAAATGTTCTGCAAAAATAATTAAATATCAGCGATATGGTTACTCCGTTGACTCTTTTCTGTTAAATTTTAGCTGAAGAGGTGCGAGCAGATGGGCAATACTTGTATATTTTGTAGTTGGTTTTTTCAAACGCAGATTATAAAGCATATAGCTTAGTGAAACTGTACTGCCCATTTCACCTTCACTGCTTCAGTTTATGAACTGCTTAGTGCACTTACACAAAATAATTATTCTCAAAAGAAACAGGCTAGATAGGGTGAGGTGAAGATTAAGACTGCAAGTTTTAATCTCATTGCTGAATAAAAGAAATAGTTCTTACTTCATGATACTGTAATCTAATGAGATTTTAATCCATTGAAATACCCCCCCAACACCTGATTTGTGTAAGATCCGTAGTCTCTGCTACTGAACAGCTTGTATGGGACTTGCTTCGTCTTTGACTGCAGCTGAATAGAGCTAGAACACAGGCAAAAAACTAGGCTAAAATCTGGCACACTATTATTTACATAAAATTGAGGTATTTTGAATTATTATTTTGAATTATTATTTTGACTACATATTTAAAAAAAAACCCTCACTAAGATCCTGCTGTGGCATTTACCATGTCTTTGCACGTAGATGTGGAAAGCATGTATTATATTTAATACAGTGTATTGCAATGAAGGTTAACAAAGAAAGCATGTTAATACAATGTATATCTTACACTAAGTAAATGAAAGCCTTTAAACTGGTATCTTTCTGAATCTTGTAGCTTTGGCAAGCAACTTGATATGAAATACAAACATATACAACTGGTTTTAATTTATTTATGCTTAAGTTTCATTTATCCTTCTAAATCAGACAATACTATAGCTGTAGACTGATAAATAGCAATTTCATTAATATTTTTAATTTGCTTCAGGAATCTGCTTCTGGTGAAAAAAAATTCATTAGTTCAGAGTGTTGGAGTCTATAAATTCTGTACATCTTTACATACCAGGATGTTATTGCTCCATTTTCTATTTTGTGACTTGTTGACATTACTTTTGTAAGCTATCTTGCTGCCTTTCACTCTGAACAAGCAAATAACTGCACATCAGTAAATGCAGCAATGTGTAACTTCAGAAATTACAGAAACAGTTGAGTGATTACCACACTTCTGAATTTTTCATGCATCACTTTGCTGGAAAGAGAACACACAGATTCCCAGCAAGTTGTCATCATGATTTGAACGTACAACTCAGTTCAAATAATTTGAAATTATTAAAAAATTTCTGTAAACATGCTTAAGTTCAATTGCATGCTTCAAACATTTGTTAAAAGCTCCTTAAGAACTATTATAATTGAAATAAGAGTTTCAAATAGAGACAATTAAAGGATTTGGAAATTAATCTATAAACCAATGCTACTTACTCCAGCTAAAGTTCTATTAATGTGTTCAGTTATACAGTCTTTGTATAGCTCACACTTGGCCTTCGGATTTTCTGTAGGAATTAGAAAGAAACTAATTATATATTGCAGTTTAATCAATACTCAATATATACTCATTGTACGAGCTCTTGTCTAAGCAATTTCCCAAGCCACCAGCATTCTGAGTTTATGCACATAAGATGCAGCATTCCATTCCCAAACTTCCACAAGAAAGATTTTACCTTGGCCAAAATTACAGCACGGGTTTAGACTCTGAGATTTTGTTTTACTCAGGTAGAGAGTTTGGCCTCTTTCCTTGGGTCTTCCACAGGTGAAGTTAAGAGGCAGCTCAAATGTGCAGAGGAGTACAAATCTGACAGCTATGAGGAGGTACCCATTATTTAAAATGGATTTCGTCACACTGGTTAGCAAAAATACATTTACAAAATGATTCTATTCTCAGGAAATGTAGATGCCACTGCCTTGCCTCTTTTTGATGTCTCGCTGATTAATCTAACTGAAGATAAAGAGGCACCAGTGGGTTTCTCAGAAGATGTAGCTCTGTAATAACACATAAACCTTTATAATATCATGTACCTTGGCAGGAAGTGCCATCATTTGGCTTAAACAGCAATTTTCCTGTGGATGGTTGATAACCTTCCTTACAGGAGCAGTTAAACCCTCCATCCACGTTTTCACAGTTTGCATGATCTCCACAGGCAACAGTTCCTTCATTGCTGCACTCATCTACATCTGCAAATATCGTGAGAAATTGAATTTTTTATTAAGTATTTACAGACTAACGCCTTGCTGCTTTGTTGATAATAGCCTTGCACACTGCAAGCAGTTTCATAATAAAATTTCATGGAATAAAAAAAAAGTAAAATCTAAAAAGGCAAACTTAATGGCAAAACACCTGTCAATTATAATGCTTAGGGATTAGAAGGATAAATCATAATTGATCATATTTTTATAGCACCACTTTTATTATGATATAATACTGCATTGTTCATGTTTTAAAACCATGAGTGTAAATATTAATTCTATGATAACAAAATGCTCGGCAGGATGCAAATCATCTGAAATCCATTTTCCAGAGATTAGACTAAATAGATTTTCTCAGCCTTACAATTCAGTTAGAAAAGGGAAGAAAACGGCAGCCTTTCTTTTAAGTCACAGCTTTAAAAAGATGCTACAAAAGATCACTCTATCCATATCATTAATCTAAGATTTAAGCTCTGTGCCCTTTAAAGTGCTTGGCGTGTCTTTTTTTTAATCCACATTTAAATTACCTTGGCCTAAAATGGCTTTTGTGCTTCTAAATAATTTGTGATTAGGCAGACCGGTTCAGTAACCGGGTGGGGCACAGTCCAAGAGTAAAACCGATGAATTCCAGTAAAGTAATGCATGAATTGATCAATTTAGGAGAGCTGGCTACTAACTCTCTAGCTGGAGTAGGGATTATTTTGCATTATTTGGCTAGCTACGGATAAAGATCAAATAACTCAATGGAGTAAGTAAACTGGGAACAATATCAAATAATTCTGAAGAATGAAGTAATGGACTGTGAAGTGCTGTGCTGGAAAGGAGAAAAAAGTGAACAGCTTTAAAACAGGTATAAGTGACGAAAAGAGTTGAAAAATGAAGTGATGCATGAGCAGATTTAAAGAAACAGCCTGAGAACTAAACTAAAGGAAAGGTAGAGAGGGGAACAGATGAACTGGAAAGGAAGACAACCTAAGTGGACAACTGGCATGACACTGAATTTGGAAAATTGGTGAAAAAGGAGAACTGATTAACCAATTAGTGAAGAAGAATATCTACCCGAATTGATAGGAGGCCTTTGTGCAGCCAGGTGGGTTTCAAGAACAAACAGACAGAGAACAGATATAGGGGGCTGGAAATGCACTATTAGCATAAAGGAATGACTTTTGCACACTTATTTTGATACACAGTCGTTGGTGGTTTTCAAAAGGGAGTGTAACAATAATGTATGTGAAACAAGGTTGCTAGAGAAACAGAAATCATGGAAGAATGGAAAAGTGTACTGTGTGTCTATGGATATTTTTAGGGAATGCATAAAGATGTCTGAAGAATACCTAGGGGCCGTCTGCCTATTTGGACAGCATTTTTGGTAGCTTTATAGAGTGTTCTTTACTAATGGCAAGAGAGCCTCTATAAATATACGCAGATGAATGTTGTTTGGGGTTTTTTTTTTGTGTGGTTTTTTTTTGTTTTTTTTGTAAAACTGTAAAATACATTTAAACTTTTAATTAAATATCACAACAGTTTCTGCATCCACACTCTTGTTGCTGTTCATGCTTAAATACCCAGTTCCCTTTCTTCTGTCCACAATCCTAGAGGTCTTCCTGAGGTTGAAGGAGATGGTTGAGGCCCACCTCACATTCACATCCCCATTTTCGTCACTGAGCAGTAGCTCCGATTTGCACATGAATCACTGCGTATTAAGCCTGTGGTTCAGAAGGTCCCTTTTAAAAGCTGTTCAGACTTCCACATGGCACAGGTGGGAAGAAGAACTGGAGCTGGAAGCGCATTTGCCCTCCCCAGTACAACCACCTCTGCTCTTCAGGGAGAGCCGCCAAGGAGGTTATGTTTTTGAATGGGTTTGCGCAAGCACAGAAGTTTAAAGTATGAGGTTAAATTATAATTATCTGCATTAGGGCAATAGCTTGTTTCCATATTTACTGCCCCAAACTGCAAATCTTTTTCTTTATTGGACTGAGTTTGGCATTATCCATATTTCTATGGTTTCTGTGACCTCAGTATTCATAGTCAGGGAACTAACCGCACTATACATCAATGAATCTGGCACAAGTGAAGAAAAAGGGGGAAAAAAAAGCGTGATACAGTGCTACACGCAGGCTACCTCATAATTATATGCTGTCATTTAAAGACATAAGGCCAAAGTTCTTACTCTTGGCATTTAAATAACCTCTCTCATCAGTAAATTATAAAGCTCTTTTTGAAACAAGTGGGTGCCTGTCAGTGCCCTGTTGGGTGACTCTGTGTAAAATAGACAAACTTTAAAGAAGTTGAAGTGGCAAGGGTGAAAACCATGACAATACCAGTTTGTATAACAAGAACACACATCAGCCTTATACCAAAGATTTCTTTGGCCTTGTCAGCTACACAGAGAAGGACATGTACATCTTAACAAGATATTCAGCATGTTATACAGTGCTAGAACACCAGAAAATGACAAAAAGCTTTGCTAAAACTTAGAATGACTTATAAATAAATATTTGAATACTTTCCAGACTACCATTACAAGACTACCATTTCCATATGATTTACTGATAGAAGCATTTCAAAATTATTATGCTTTTCATGAACTCTTAGTTTGGTAAATTATTTATTTGTTATTATGGGGCGGTCACACAAATTACCCTTCCTTTTCTAATTATGTCAGACATTAAGTGTAATGGAGATTTTAATGAGAAGTCAGGATTATCCAAAACAACAGCAGAAACTCAAGCACCAAGGCACATCTCTAGCAACAGGATGGCTATTTAAAGTCTGATAGAGACACCCTGTCGAGTATATGCAAATAGACTTTCTGCAGTTGAGTTGCCCATATGGAATGATTCCATATCATGCCTATCTAATTTACTGTTTCCTGGATAAAAAAAAATTATCCTGGATGACAAAATTAAAAGGCAATATGCCTGATCTTGCAAGGTACTAATCAGCTTCATATTCCTTTTAAATCAATGAGATTGTCAGGGGCAGCCAACAATTTGTGACAGTTGCAAGAATGCTGCTTTTAAGTTCCTGCTTTGAAATACTGTGTGCAGTAGCTGTAGGTTTTTGTTTCTTTATATTTTGTAGTTATGCCTTTTAACTGAATATGCAATTGTTGAACCACACAGGGACAACAGCTTGTGAGTGCTTTCAGCAATCCAATTTTACTGGAGCTTTGGGGTGAGGATCTCAAACCATCCTCCTTGATCTACTACGGGAGTGGGACTGGGCTGCCAAGGCTTTCGTGAGCAGTCTTCACAGACAACATTCCTGAGCAAAGCCTGAAGAACAGCAGCTTTTTAAACAGAAGAGCATTTGCCACAGCTCTGCAAAAAGCCCTGGCCTTTTAGTAAATATTCAAAACAAATCCTGGAGCTGAACTTTGAAGCTTTTATAATAGCTCCGATCAGAAAAATAATATCACCAACACCATTTAGGCTAGTGTGAAAATAGATTTATAACCTTTTATTTTATTTCTGTGCTTTGTCACTCCTCATTTACTGCAGCAGGCAAGGAAATTCCAATTAAATTAAAAGTACTGAGAACAGTTATTATGTTCAGTCTTGCCAATTACTGGATTGTACCTACATCGCTTTGATTCTTCACCAGTCAGTCAAGACAGCTTGATGTCTACATTATACCTTCTGCTTATTAGTAGCTTGCAAGTGATTGAAAAGTCGAATTGCAAAGGACTATATGTTCCCTCCCCATGTCTCCATACTGTGGAAGGCAGCAGCACACACAAAGTAGAAATAAAAAAGCCTACAAATGGCATAGGCAAAAGAAAAGCTAGCAATGTGGCATAATGCCATACCCCATTCACTGTACAACTCCCCTGACANAGAAAAGGATGCGGTGGAAAATGGGTGCCTTTCCAGTGCTCTCAGAAACACCTGAAAAAAAACTAACAGGACGTTCCTGGAAAAGGCGAAGCNGCACAGATGTCACTTTCATTTTACAGATTGTCATTTTCATGTTTTCACTCTGTTGATCAGGGTGAAAAAAGTAGGTTTATACTTCACCTTTTTATCTGCAGATGAACATTCAATAAAATGTGAAGTCTAAGGAAAAAGCATGGCTTTTACACAGTAAATATATTTTAATAGCTCACATTCAGGACAGAAGAAAAATATCATCTTCGGAAATATCATGTCTCTGCATTCCTCTTTTTCCTTCTCCATTTCCTTTCTTCTTCTCTTTTTTTCTCTCTCCCTTCCTACCCTCCAGTTCCTCCTCTATCTGCATGTTTCAGTGTCCTCTCATCAGCAATCTGCTTGATAACATGGACAAAATACTGCTGACTCAACTCTAAACTCAACATTCTGGTTGGATTATGGGTGAATAGACATTTCCCAAAGCTGTTGTCCCAGGTTTTCTCTTGGTCGACTACCTTGAGAGTTATAATCACTTTGTATTCGGAAGTTTAGTATAGTATCCAAAGAGGGGAGAAACACACATGCGTATGCACATGGACTTTGAAATGGACTCACACACAGAGTGAGATGTACCACACTTGCACCACTGGGAACTCCAGATAGGTTTGACGGCCTAAACAAATATGTTGCATAACGGCATACTTTCCAAAATTCAGCCACAGTAATTTTGAAATTACTGCCATAGGCATTATACACATATATTAAAAAGAAAACTTCAGACTTTGGAGAATCTGAAAATATTTTGGGGCCCTATAAACTTGGGTAGGATGGAAACTTGGTAGGTCTGTCCTCCAGCTTGTACTGGATAACTTGCATTGTATTTACAATGACAGTTTTGGTCTTGCTTCTGCTGTGTGTAGTACACCTTGAATATACTACGGTCAGCTGCTTGTGTGCAAGTCATATCTACTATCTGTAGCAGCAGATCCATTGGGTACAAAATATCTTATTATGGTTTCCCTGACAGATTAAGTAGAAAATTAATTGTGGATCAAAAGTTTGTCTTTAGGACTCACTGCTTGGTAAAGTAATTGGTACACTTGTTTAATGAGAAAAGGTGCCCACAGGTAATTTTTTATTTCAGTATGAATTTTGGAAGCTCTCAGCTCCTCCCATATGGATTTGCAAAAATGGGAAGAAGAGGGGTAGACTAACCCCCAGTAGAGGATAAAAAAAGATCAGTCTGCGCAGTAAAGAGGGCAAAAAAAAGACATTAAGAAGCTAATGGTAAAAAGCTAAAGTGACACAAGAACAGTCAGAGAAATAACTTTGAAGACAAAAATTCTGAAGCTGAGGAAATGTCATAACATAAAAAATCAAAGCCTGGACCAGAAACAGTGAGAATATTTACAGCTCAATGTGCTAACAGTCTCAATCCCAGCTAATTTAGGAACGATTCATAGCGGCTGCATAAAGTAGAGTTCTTTTAGATGGATGTGTGCAATTGGCAAGAAATGTTGATTAGATCACTTTCTGGCTTAATATGCAGCCATTCTGCTGATATTAAGAGCAGCAAGAAGAGAGGTCGTCAGCACTCACAAGCTCACAGGAGACATATCTAGAATGAGACACAGTCAGCATAAAGGTGTAAAGGGCAATAGATTTATTTCTCATTTTCCCATTCCCTGAGGACTGTTGCAACACACAGAGAAAATTACCAGGAATTTGAAAAAAGAGAAATAGTTACAGTTCTTCCATTCAAAGGGAATCCTAAAGGATTGCATAGCGGTTCAGAAATAACATTTTTCCAAGAGAACTTTTGCTCCCTTGTAATCATGAACACATTCCATCCAGCTGCTACAGAAACAGAGGCTGATGAATGGCACAGGAGGTAGGATAACTAATCCTGCTCATTGCTTTTGATCAGACTTGAAAAATTACCCAAAATTTCCCAATCAAAGCCCCTAAACAAAAGATATTTGGAGCATATTAGGTCAAATGTATAGGGAATTTTTTTGATCCAGAGCAACCTGAATACAGAATACATTGTCACCCTGCTTTGTTTCAAGAACATGACCACCTTACAGATCACTGAAACAGTGACATAAATAGGTGGATTGGGGATTTCTGTGTCACCTTAACTATCTATTCATCATCTAAAACTGTGATATGTGGATTAAATATATTGCAAGGAGAGTCAATATTGAAGTGTTACTGAAAGCAATGGCAGCTGCTGTGTTATCAGTGAGAAGTGTGGGCTTGAACTGGAATATTAAGTCTGTACCAGTCCAGATTGTGGGAATTTTATATCCAGACTCCAAACTTCACAAATATGAAAGCATTTTTCTAGATTTTTATAATTAACAGAAGCAATAAGAGAAGAGTGACATGTAAAGCTTGCTGGTAGACGTTAATAACTTACCCACGCAGAAGGTTCCATCATTAGGTATGAAAGTTTCTTGACCATTGCTGGATTTGAAGCCAGGCATACACATGCAGAAATAACTTCCCACCGTGTTTGTGCAATTGGCATGCTCTCCACAAGGCTGAGTAGCATTTTCACATTCATTATCATCTGTCAAGACATAAATTATGGAGAAATATTTGCATTTGCCGATTGAAGAAAACAGTAAAGTAAAAGCCTAATTTGGCCTTCGGTATTTTATTTATATGAATTTTGAATGCTGAGCTAGCAGTCTTGGTGTTTGTCTATATAGTTTTCCCATTGCCAAGGATGTAATCAGGTGTTCAGCAGCACTCTTCTGCCCTCATCCTGCGTGAGTCAACAAATGAGAAAACCAGTGGGATACTGAAGTGAAAGGTTTAATTGGATATTCACTTGCAATAAAGAATTGAGACAAGTATATGTTCTGCCACAGTTGTATTTGATAACATTTTTTGCTATCCAAAAATCTACAGGTAGAGAGTCGCCCTGAGGATGCATCTGGGAATTTAGAATCATAGAAAACAGAGCTCAAAGGGATATCAAGAAGTCACCCACTTTGTTCCCTAACACCAAAGCAGGATCAATATAGCTAAAGAGGTTTGTTTGTTTTCTTTTCAGCCTATTTTGAAGACCTTCTGTGGTATTTCTCAGTGGTCCCAGACAAACGTACAAAGTTTGTCCTACTGACTGACCTGAGTCTTCAAGTGCATTGTTTTTTCTTAGTTTTCCCAAAGATCTTAACAAACAGATGAGCAACTTTCATGGCTTCATCTATCTTTACCTCTTAGCAATTGCTGTGCAAGTCATCATTTTCATACCTGCAAACTTACATGATCTGTTTTACAGGGCTAATCCCATGCCTCCAATAATACATAAAAAAGGAACTATACACACAAGGTTTAAGACTACTTCGTCTCTGCAGAGCCTCTGCATGTGCTATCATTGTGAGCACAGGGATCCATCTAGCTTGATCAAAGGTCAAATGAAATCATAAACTCATGCATTGAACTTCTGCAGTAACTCAGTAAAACTGTTTCCTCTTCAGAATCTTCCAAGGTCCCGTTGTCTATTAAAGACTTTTCAGACCAAACGTGAAAAATTTCAAAAGCTTCCTTATCTAGACACTCTGCTTACAAAACTGAGAATAATACTCACAGTACCGATAATTCCATCTTTCCAAATATCTCATTTGTCTCAAAGCACCACAAAACTCTGAAACAAACAATGAAACTCTCGCACAGACAACATTCTGAGTGGAGTTCCCTACTATCTACATTATGAGAAAGGAAAATGTTTAAAGGCTTCCTGAAATCTACTGGGATTTTATTCCTGTACTCAAGCAAAAGGTACTCATAACTTGATGAATGACAGGAAAGAATTCTAACAGGGAGAGAAATAACAATTTATTGCAGAAGAGGAACGATTAAGGAGTGTGACAGGGAGAAGAAATATGATTTCAGAAAAGACGCCCAAGGATGAGTTTCAGAAATGTGCTTCTGCTTCCTGATGGTCAGTGTTCTCTTAAGGTGTTTACAGAGATAGGATACAGATAAGTAAAGTGTCACGTAACCTGTTGCAGTGGCAAGATTAAAGTACACCAAGAGCTGTAAAGCATTGCAGGAACACACTTCTGCAATATAACTTAGTCAAAATCCTGGAACAGGACATTTTTCAGATTTCAAGTCTGATGTGATTTTGAACATTACTCAGTTGACTCAGATGCAAATATCGATTCAGAACTTCAGCTTTCCTCAGGGGAATTTGGGGCAACAGTATCAAATGGATTATGCTCATTATAAGTAAAACTGAATGTAATTTAATGAAGAAACCAAGTATAAAAGCACTTTGCCAAGACATGTCAATAATATTTGTTCTACAGCTTTTGTATTCTTGAGAATACAGCAGAGAAGGTATATGATTTAGATCTTAAAGAATGCCAAAGTAAAATGAAATTAGCTTAACTGGAGTTATGATAGGGAGGAAAAAATGCGGTGTGAATCCAAGTTCAAAAGCAAAGAATAAGAATATGAAGCATCCAGTTTGGCACACGGCATTGCAGAGACCAGGCCCCAGGACAGTTTACAAATCCTGGTAACAAGGTCCACTTCTTTGAATATCATTTGTATGTATCTGTTTGGGTCTTTTGCAACACCAGTTTGCTTCCAGACACTGGCATTTCACGACAAAAAAAGTGGACTATCCTATTTTAGCTGACAAGTAAGCTTGGTCTTGGGAAAGTACTACAGATCCTAGAAAACAATATGTGTTGACTCTGGAAAGCTCATGGGATAGTAATCACAGAAGATGAGAAGTAGGAGGACACTAATGACTGCAGGACTTTATTCAAAGTAGAGGAGTAAGAGAGCTAAGGAGAGAAAAGCTACAGGCTACATATAAACACTTTTCTTTTGGATTTGTTTTCTAGTACTTCAAGTGTAGTCCTCAAAATCCAGCAATGTTGCCTTTTCACAGAATCACAGGATGTTCGGGATTGGAAGGGACCTCTGTGGGTCACCTAGCCCAACCCCCTTGCTAAAGCAGGGCCACCTAGAGCAGGCTGCACAGGACCTTGTCCAGGTGGGTCTTGAATATCTCCAGAGAAGGAGACTCCACAACCTCCCTGGGCAGCCTGTTCCAGTGCTCCGTCACCCTCAGAGGGAAGAAGTTCTTCTTCGTGTTCAGACGGAACTTCCTGTGCTTCAGTTTGTGCCCATTGCCCATTGTCCTGTCACTGGGCATCACTGAAGAGAGTTTGGCCCCATCCTCCTGACACCCACAAGTGGTGGTCCAAAGAGTTTACAAGCAGTATTAAAATTGCTTATAAAGAATTTATTGATGACAGCTGCACAATTAAGCCTAAATAACTTTACTAGATTACTGGTGTTTTCCCTCAATATTTAGGATGTCTGTAAGAGTTTAATGGTGACTATATTGCATTATGAGGCTTGCCTATTGAGACCACCTTTCTGATAATTTGGGAAACCTTTAGATCATAGAAGAATAGCAGTAACTTACATTGCAAACACAAGAATTCATATTTTAAAGAGTTCAGTTCATAAGGAGCTTTCTTTTCTCTATTGCCATGGTCTAATGTAATACCGAGCAGATCATGCTGGGGAATAATTTACTGGACCACATCCTGCTTCCATTGAAATTAATGGCATAAAAGTCACTGACGTAATTAGGCCCAGGGTGGCGCTCACTATGGAAAACTAGTGGGATAATGAGAAAGGCAAATGACAGAGAATGAGGAG
>Ga0065711_1002631_pt1 | contig 48970 bp, 21 predicted proteins | sample Hoacrofraction12_FD_59098 | JGI IMG/M metagenome (GOLD analysis project Ga0065711, IMG submission 59098) | Hoatzin crop microbial communities from Cojedes, Venezuela - Epithelial fraction 12 v2 (version 2) | ecosystem: Host-associated > Birds > Digestive system > Esophagus > Crop | place... | reverse complement strand
AGGAGACAACAGAATGAAAATTTGCATGCACAACCCTAATCGGCTCCTTTTCCATATATATTCTGAAACAACACACAATCAACAAATCTATTTTTCCACAAAATCTCCTTGTCGTTCAGCACACAAATAAATACCATAAACTAATGAGCAGCTATTGAATATGTTGTTTTCTCCTCTTTGTTCAATGTTATCACCTCATTTAAATACTGGTTTCAAGACAGAAAGATTAATTTTCTTATTTACTCTTCAGTAATACCCATCACTACAGTGTCCTAGTGCTTCAGACATTGATCTGCATTTCCTTAGCACCTATAGAAGAGGGTTCTGACTGCACGCTTAGGTAGAGAACTAGTAGAAAAAATGAAAATAACTAATTTATAGGGCACTAATTTGAGAGTTTTTAATCCTGATTTTTCAGAACAATTGACGATAAATAAAACTACCCAAGTTTATAATACAGTCTCCCATATTGGCTGCAGTTACGAATGCTCTAATGTCATCAATCAGACCTATCATCTGACCAAAATCAGATTGCATCATCTCACACTATCCTCCCGGAAATAAGAAATGCAATTATTTAATATCTATGAGAAGTTTTGTTTGCTTTGTTTAATAACCCTAGTTTCAATCTAGAAGTTTTGGAACAAGAAAAAAAGAAATTAGTTCATTGGGATGGCACTCAACAGTCTCAAATAAAACATCAGCTCCTTTTGCTAGTAGTTTGCTAGCAATCTTCTGCCTTAGTCACCACACATTTTTCAACTAATGCAACAAGCCACTTTTATTTATCTATAGAAACTGTTTGCTGTGTAATGAATTAGTTGTTCTTGATAGCAGAGTATAGTAGTGTAGTGCCCAATCCCTGGCCTGTGTTCCTCGCCTCACTCTCCATCAGGCCAAATCTGCAAACTGCAGTTACCAGTCCAGTTTATAATCTCAATTTCATTTGATTCCTTAGTTCAGAGGACCATTTGGGCAGCAAAATTGTTGTACCTAATCTACCTATATACTCACCTTTTTATGCGGTTGCTAAGAGCAGCTGTCATGGTTTACATCACCCACGGAATCTTTTTCACAGGGGTTCTCCTTGAGCTGGAGCCCCATGTGGAATTTGTTTCTGTGCATGCAGATAAATATTTTTGTATTTGAGTACGATGAAGTGGGCATTTTTTGCTAAATTTCAGTGGACAAATACAATGATTGCACATGCTACACTGGAGCCTAAATATTCAAAAGCATGCTTTCAAAAATGTCAAAGTTAAAAGTATTTCATACTGATTTAATTGTCTAAATAAGTAATTATCAATTTCTGGAAGGTTGGCTTCTTAGCCTGTGAAAGAATGTTTTTGTATGTCATGTATATTGCAGAAATGGACAGAAGTGAATGGACTATGTTGGTAGTATCAAAGCAAGAGGGTTGCAAAGAGATGGTTGCTCCACTTTGGTAGTGTACCTCTACTGTCTTGAGACGATGCAGGCAAGTTCAATACAAGTAAGAGCATCCCCCATACATCTGCCATTTAAATTTTGGAGGACTTCATTATGCGCATTTTTTATGAGTTCACACACATTGAAAAAAAAAGTCAGGCAAAATTCCAAGAAACAAATCAGTTTGAAAATGAATATAATGAAACTGCTGAGCTACTTTATGAAATAATTCTGCCTTCAAATAACTGGGTTATTTTTCATAGCTATTTACTCAAGAATCAAAGCCTGTATGTACATTTAAGCAAATATCAAAAAAAAACCCCTTCTACAAACTGAAACGTGCAGGAGTTCTGTCTAAAAAAGGTAACTCCACAAGGAGCCACTAGAGTATAAGAAATTTCACTTATTTGTAAATTCATGAGAAATATAGTTAGTCAAATCCAGACAATGAATTATGAATGGTTCTGAGCAAAGGGGGAAACTGTACATCCTGTACAACTGACAAAGAACATTATAGCAACCGAATACTGAGAAAAATACTGAATATAAAATAAATAGTAACAGACAACATGAAAACATTTTTCTATCTCAAAGCTGCCAATCTAGTGGTGAAGTATACAGTTTGAAGATGTTGTCCTTTATTTACATAAAGAATGAAATGCTACAGGCATGAATTCTGTCATCTATCTGTCTATGGTATTTCTGATGCCTCCCCATCTTTTAGTTAGTCATATCTGTTTCTGTAAATAGCTGTTTTTAAAGAGAAAAATTTGCCATTTTTAAGTATATAAAAACCAGAAGTCTGGCTACTATATTAGATAACAGCAAAGCAGAGCTGGCAGCATGATGTGCCAAAGGTCAGACTCTCAAAGTGTAGTTGCATACTTCTAGCTACTCCTACTTTTGCATACTTTTGACATGTGTCTCACATCCTTCATGTCTGATTCCTGGAAGCTGCCAGTCTACCCACTCCATGTCAAGTTGATTAGATATAGAATCACATACACTAGGGACAGAAGTTTGATGTGACAAGTATGATTTTCCTTTCAGCAAGCTGAATCTCTTTCAAGATTTTCGGATAGACTGCACTGGTATGATGAGAAATAATTGCCTGACCCAAAATTTTAACACAATTCAACATCAAACACGGCAAATGCGTCGAGTTTAGTTGCACTTGTATTCTCACAAGCACACATTTTCCTTATATGCTAAAAGCTTATTAAACAAAATCTTTCTCCCTTTTCTCCATTTCAAAATCTTACTGTCAGGAAGATCTTCCAAATCCATAGCAACCTGATTTTTAATCTGCACCACCAAAAACAAGAGCACATGCGTGGCTTCCTCCCCCTCCCCTCGGTCATATGCTCTGCTGACAAACTCAGCATTTGGAGGGGAAGGGATTAGTCACTGGAGCAGCAAGGGAAAACCAAGGATTCCTTACAAAAGAAGTGCCTTCAAACCGTGTGTCTGCTACTCATCACTCACTTCACGTGAGAATTCAAAAACACTAGGCATGTTTTATGGCATGTTGCCTTTTTAAAAAGAAAATTATAATAATGGGACCTCTCTGACAGCTGCTTCATGGTTTGGAATATGAATACCAGTCCCAGCAGAGGCAGATTAGAGGCCAAAGTGTAGAGGAATGGGGGAGAGGTGAAAGGTTATTAGCTTGAGACATGTGTCTCCAAAATATATCTTGCAGATCTTCAGCACATAGCTACGCTGTAATGTTTACATCATTTTTAGAGTTTTGGTTGGGTGCTCTTTAAAAGAGAGTATATATAAAAATGTACAATACATAGTCATTATACACATGATATACCTGAAATAACATTTAGCCATCTTTAGAAAAGATTATGAATCATAATCATAACGAAAAATTCATGTATACTACGTCTTATAATCAGGCAGTGCATTAATTACTTGAAGAGGAAAATCTTTTGACCAATTTTTTTTCTTTTGTTCACAAATTATTTTCATATTTACCCAAAGCATACATCATTACCAAATCTCAATTTTTCTGCTGTGGTGTTTGCTATTCAGGAACAAGTACAGCCAACTACCAGTAATAATTAGCCAACTAATTTTACTACATGGACAGTCTAGGAACAGACACGTGCGGTCATCCCAGCAGCATAAGACATTGTACAGAGAACCTGTGGAACTGGCTGGGAGCTGCTTATCAAGACTGGGAAATAGGATACGCTATGAGATCATCACGAAACACTTCTATCGTTTCATCGCCTGATGTAGCACGTACGCAAAGCAGCCCATTAGAGAAAGCAAGCTGAGCATCTCTTTGTTCAGGCTGAGCCTCTTTTAGGATGACAACATATAGTACATGCTACCATATAATTTTACATGGCAGCTATGTACTGTCTAAGGATTTACACACCATTGACACTGTACAAAGAGAGGTCTGCTAAAATCTCACACAATATAATTTAGTTTTACTTTTTCCTTTTACAGATTCCCAATACCGAGCAAATATATAAAAATTATTCCTAAAAGAACATTTTAATTAAACACTTGACATTTGGGAAATACTTCTGTTGCAGATGCTTCTGAAATTTCAATTTGTGTATCTTTCTGTACATGCATGATAACGTCTTCCAAGGATCACTTGACACATTTTGCACTTATTTTGCACACACAATGTACACAAGGACAACATTGCTAAGAGCTCTGACGCTATTTTAAATTTTGCTTTTTCAAATTTTTGAAGTCCTAGCTTGCCCTACTTAAACAGCATTTTAAAGTACATTTTTGCATGAGTTTTTGCAGTATTATAAAAAGCTATTCAGTAAAAGCTTTTACATCCAGAGAAAGATTCTTTTGTCACTGTGAACCTGCCAAGAGGTCCCTGCAGCACTCAGACTATGATCGATACTGTAGAAAACACCAGATACATCCAACTTCCTTTTTCTCCTTAAAGCATTAGCACGTAGCGTATGTAACTTGATGCTGAAAAACTCTGCTGTCTGCAGCCCCTGACAATCCAGTGTCATGTCTGGCTACTTTCAAAAGCTACATGAAGGTTACTTGAGTGAGAGGAGAAGATAAATATTAGTAGATTAATAGTAATATCTTTTCCTCTAAATAGAATTCAGTGCAAGTTTGGAAAAAGAAATATATGTTGGGAAATATTAGAGACATTGGGGTAGAGTCAGTTACTGCATACAGCAGGCACTGTCAATATAACTAATTTAATCACTGGAACTAACTCAAGAAAAAACCCAGTTAACTGTGGTCTTATATAAGAAGTGACGTCAGTCTGTGTCTCAGTACTGGAAACTAATGCAGCCTTGTGGGGCTTTTAAATCTGGCAGCTGGCAGACTGTGATGTTGACAAGGAGAAAGACTAGAAGCAAAAGCTATTTTATTTTTAAAGTCAGAATGCTCTGTTCAAAGTTGGGAGAGATTCAACATTTTTTGGTTTTTTCTCCTCCTTGCCCTCTGCCAGTTTGGAATTTACATGGAGGCAATTGTTCGAGGTTCAGGTGTGGCATCTCTGGAACCTGGGAAACTTCAGTTTTGTTATCATCTTTTACATCTTTCAAGTGGCAGATATGAAATCGAGGTAATTCTGATACAAAACACTAGTAAAACAGTGTGAACACAGCATTCATGACAATGTTTTTTCTCAAAGGAATATTTGAGAAAAATGTCAGTAGTCCTTATTTCTTTATACTGCTTTTGGAAAATGTTCCTTGAGAATCTTTTCCATTATGCAAGTTGCTCTGTTATGTGAAATGGCCGGTCATTTAGCAGACATTTTGGAGATAGGATGGGGAAGGTGACAGCCTGAGAGACCAGTAAAGTTACTGGTCCAGCATTTCACTGTGTGGTCTCACTTCTGTGACCATGTAGAAAGGCTGATTCACTTATTGGGGTCCACAATGGTGGGAAGAAGAGCAGATAGCAAAGAAGAAAGATGTGGATACAATACAACTGATTTAGTATTTTGTTTCATGATGATGACAGCAAAACTACTGATTGTTTATATGTTACCTGAGTGATCTCAAAGAAATCTTCACAGAGAAAAGAAAGCATGATGGTCTCTTACAGGTAGGAAAATCCAAGTATAGCAAACTGAAAGGACCAGGACATGTTTACTCAGTAAGCTACTGGCAGGGCTAGGAACAGCCCAGTTTCCAGTTCTAATGTACTATTGAACTATGCTACCTTTGTGGTGAAGAAAGAAAAAAATAGACACATACAGATATACTTGGATTAATTGGATTCGACTTTGATTAATTTCAGCACAATTTAATTCTTGATTCCAACAGAGCACTGACTCATCAGAGTCTGAAAATTGTGGCTGAACCACTGGGAATGTCACTGAACAATACTTTCTCTCCATTTCTGTAAACAGGACTTCTGTAACATCAGGCCCTGGGCACTGAAGACATCCAGCAACTCACAGGATTGAAAACTAAGTCACCACCTTGAGCTCTAAATAATTTGACGGGGAAAAATATATCTCTGTCTCCTTCTGGAGGCTCCCTTCAAGGGCATAGACTTGTTTTTCCACTTATAAAAATTCTATTGTTCTCCTTTAAGCAATGAATTGCAAGAAACAAAATTTTACTGGGTACTTCAATAAACCACTTTGAGCTGCTTGTCCTTGCAGACATGCAACAAATGAGTAATAAACGCTCCTTGAAGGATCAGAGCAATTGCCAGTGAACGAGACTACATGCCACATCCTGCTGCTGCCTATCTTGGCAGCACTCACACATAGCAACTCTAGAGGAAGACATTAGAAATATTATAAATATTAGGGGAATATTACTAGGGGCATATACATTCCTAACTACATCTGTTATCTCCTAAAAAAACAACTACTGCATTTCAGGTTCTACACCTCTCGAAATGTGACATTTCAAAGAAAAATGCATGAAGAAGCACAGTAATCCTAGTGAGGAGATGCAATTTTACTGAATTTTCTGCATTTGTATTTATGAAAAAGCTTTAAACACTGCTTATATACTTTCCTCAGGGAATAAGATTCTGTGAATTCCTTTCTTTCAGAAATCTGTTCATTTCTGCACAAATGTTACAAAAGAATATAGAATGCCTAATGATTTGTCATTGAGATAAATGAGCAAAAATGCTATTTTGTTTCTCGTTCCTAAGTGTAAGCAAGTATATTCCTCTGTGCCATAAATCACACATACACAAGAAGTCCAACCAATTTTTCAATAAAATATTAAAATATGAAATTAAATCCATTGGATTTAATGTGTAAGACGTAAGCATTCTATCCTAAAGACAATGACAACACTTTTATCACAGTGAGTGACTGAGCTACACAAAACAAGGGCAGCTGTAACTTGTGTTGCCAACAACTTCTGCAGCTTTTTTGACCTTCCCATTGTGCTGTTCAGTAAAAAATGCATACAGGTAGTTACCATGGTAATCCCCACATCACATGATAATCTTCAGCTGTTGCAGAGATATAGAGCATCTTCTTAAAGAAGCATGCATAGATGCACATAGATAACAGACAATAAATTTGGGACAAACTTCCTTGTTCAGTACATCTTAAATTAGATCAGGTGTGAAAACAGCACAGAAAAGGTTATGTCAAGGCTTCCCAAGCTAGACAACTGTAACAGTGGGAACACACTTGCTTGTAACGAGCCCAGTGGGCACAAATAATTGATTAGATTTTAAAACCTTCAAACAGAAGTTGCATTACTTTCTTGTATGGTACAAAAAATATTGCATATACTTCATAAATAATCATAAGAATATAACTGATTATCTCCTTTGTAAAATAATCCTGAGCACACTTGATCGATGATACCTGTATGAATTCAGTTAAACTCATACAACCATACAGAAATAGCAAAATGAATCTGATTCTGAAGATCTGGGGCTTTTTCAAACATGGACTTCCACTAGTAAAGGATGTGTTTTAGTCTTTGGTCACAACATAAATGCCTATGCCTGAACAAAATATCCCTGACACTCAAAAAAGAAAAAAGCATTTCAAGCTTAGAAGAATGACCTTGCCTTAGCTTCTACATCTGAGAACAGAGCTCTTTTTGTTTCTGAAGCAGCTTGTCTTCAACTGTGAAGCAATCTCTCCCTCATCAGAAAACTCTCTCTCTCTCTGAAGTTCTCATTTATGTTGATCTAAAGCAATGCCTAGCGTGTGACTAGGGAAGAACATGAAAGGATGGAAGAAATCTAATAATGCTTCATTAAAAGAGGTTTGCTTACACATGTGGGGGTAGGAAGGGCAGAAGATGGAGGAGGTAGCCTATCTATCCATCTCATCACTTTCCCTGTTTCGCTAATGCAACTACTGAGTTTTTGTGTGGCTCGCAACATGTAGAGCAGTGAAGCCCATTAGGCAGCCTTGTTGCTGTTCTCTGCACAATAGAGGCAAACACGGATTCCTCTTTTTGTATTTCACATGACTTGCAGCCTGTGACAGTGATCTTTCACAGAGTCTTTTTGCACATTGGGCCAGACATACAATAAAGAGTAGAAAGATGTGCTTGGTACAGAAGCCTGGCCTCTTCTCCCTTACCAACCATACAGAAACTACTCAATAGAAAAAGCTAAAGTGGTATTACCACTACTGTCTACCATCAGGATTTATCACAAATTTACAAGTACTGAAAATGGAAGTAAACCGGTGGATTTCTCCTGATGATCCAGTGGTTGCCTTTTAATCCTCAAAACATTGGCTTCTCGGCCAAATTAGCTAGATTTGCCTCACATCTCTGTATCTGATGTTTGAATCCATGTCTGAAATCTGCATTCTAGATGTCTCAAGGTCTACTAGCATCTCTATAGCAATTTTGACTCTATTTTTAAAAGCAAAATCATTAAAATTATTTCAAAAGCTACTAAAATTTTACACAGTCAGTTACAACGCTATACACTGCATTTGTGCATTCCACATGAATTTACCGCTACTGTTACTACTTACTCCACATCACCTGGTTAAGAACAATGATGATGAGATCCCATCACCATAAAAGCCTAGGACAACTTTGTTTTTTTTTCTAAGTGGAACCAATATTACATAAGCAGCCTGCTAGACACCCTACTTTTCACTCTTCAAGGCCACATAAGTTAAAGTTAGCATCTGGATTTAAGCCAGCACATGTGGTGATCACAGGTGTAATAGTTTAGTGTGAAAGCACTGCTGAGTAACTAATTTTTTCACTTTTCCTCAATTTTTAATTAATTTTAAGGAAAAAACATGCAAAACAGATGGTAGAGATAGTAGCGGAGTCCAGCTGAGAGGGCGTGGGTAATTTTAACTTGAAAGCCAAGACTTGTACTGTTTGACAAGTGAAGGTAGAGAGAGAGAAATAAAACATAATTCTAATTAGGGACAGGAATTAGAACATTTGAGTCTGTGTACAAGCAACTCTACAAGGAATGGAGCACTTCAGGTTCTACCAGCATCTGAAGAGAGGGAGGGGTTATGAGCACTTCATGCATGCTTTTTCCAACTTTTGAAAGTTTTTTTTTTTGCCTATTTTCTATGCCTACTTTCCATATCAGAGCAGACCTTATTTCTCCTGTTCATTGCCATAAGCTACTTACAGCTAACAAAACTTAGTCTCAGGAAAATGTCAAATATAATGAAAAAGAAAGAGGAAAAGTTATAAAAGAGAGAAAGTTGGCAACAAGTTCTCCTATGGGTCACATTCTCACAGGTTCTGCAAGTTCTTCTCTTTCATTCACTAAAAACCATGCTACCACCTCAGCTGCTTCTGCTGCTGCCATTTCTGCTCTGGTTTGTGTCACCAGGGTATTGTCCGTAAAAAGAACACCTCCTCAAGCACTGCATAATGTCAGTGCTGGCTGACAAGGTGGAAAAACAGCTTTACCCCTGAAAAACACCAAAAATGAACCACTGGGAGTTTATGTCTATTATTTCTTTACCATGAAGCAGACTGTGAAAGTAATGGAGTATAACGATGTTGATGAGGAAAGAATAAACTATTTATTATTGTAATGTGATGTTCAAGGATAATTTTGAGAATATTAGAACATACAATAGATCCAAAACCTGAGTAGTGTCTAGAAAAGAAGGTTTTGAGGTCCTCTAATATGAACTCCAACACTAAGAACCCTGAAGAAAGAAAAAATGCCATTGATTTGTCAGTCAGATGTAATCAGTTCAATGGACTTTTTTCTAGCTCTTGGAAAAACAGAGCGCCACAACTTACCAGAATAAAAATTAAGGTTATGATTAAAGTAGAAGCTAGTGGGCAAGCGACAAAAAATAACAGAAGGCATGTCAGAAGGTTCAGAGTATTTCTTTTAATTGCCTGTTGAGTCTGTATGTTGACAGCAATAGGTTTACACCTAGAGCAAAATTATTTTTTAAAAGAATGGAAAAAATCACCTACCAGCTAGAGTCCTACACAGATACATCTGAGAATCTTCACAGAGATTCCAAAGACCCTTTAGATTATACGTATCATGCTGAGACTTTAAAATGAGCCACAGGGAACATTAAGGTACTAGTGACTGTAGGGAGAAAGTGATGAAAGCTTTCAGTTAAAAATGAGGGTAAATGGGACTTTCTATCCATCACGTACTGATGTTTATGTATATTCTCTAGTTGTAGAAATCTGCAAATCTGCCTTATCTCAATATCATTCAGTGGTAACAGGAATCTTGGGAGTGGCTGAAGCCTGGGGCAATGTAAGATAAGGACTAAAGCACAAACTCGTTTATAATTTTAAAAAGTTTAAATATCAGTTGTCTAACCATCTCCCCAAGGAGATCCTGGAACACCTTTCTGCAAGGATGTTGAGGAGAAGAAAACTTCATAATTTTAAGATGAAACTTGATCATTTTATGGAAACGTGTATTCAGGTGGTTGTCTGAATAGTAGCAGAGTACATATGAGGATTTACAAGTTTATCTCTAGTCCTTGTAAAATGTAGGATTATTTTTAAAGGACCAAAAAAGATCTATGTGAAACATTCTTAATGTAGGCCCCTCAACACCACTTCACATCCATAGCATGATGCTATTATTATTTTTTTTTTTTAGTAAGCTGCATTCTGTTATAGAGGTAATAGTATTTGGCTTTCTTTTACAGTGAGGCAGAACTGCTAAGAACTAATCATTAGGCTGAATGAGGTTTACTCTAAATGTTACTGACCAACTGATTATTATAATGCTATTAACTGGGACTGCTAGTGCTTTGGAGCTAACATAAATGGCTTGGTTTGGCTTTCAGGTCTAGATCAAGTATGGTAATACCAGGCAGTTTTCAGTAACTGCCGTCTCAGACTGACAGGTACAACATTCTCGGTTCTTTTTTTCCCCCCTACGTTTTCTGGTTGTGAAAAAAAGATTTATTCTCTAAATAACCAAATGCATCTTCTAACTTTCAAGAATATCAAAAAGTCTGTGAGGATCAAGATGAATCATTTGACACATGCATATTTCAATGAACTTGTGGGTGTATGCCAGAATGTTTTACCCTTACTGCTGTTAACTTGCAGGCTACAAAATTATCAGGTATGAACATTATGTCATTGATTCCACAGAATCTTCACTAACAAAATCTGCCAGGGGATGACTAAAGAATTATTCTGAGATTTGGAGGATTTAAATGGAGCCCCGTGTTAGATACAGACTTCCCATGTGATCTCGTGCATGTCATTCAGACGTGATGCAGAAAATCTATGCTTTCTCCTCTCTCTGAGGGGCTTTGTTTCCAGTTCTCTCAAAACACTTGTCTAGTCATGAAGGAATAAGGTTTGGTTTAGGCACAATCTTTCAACTCATCTTTGCTGAAGTAGTTCCACGTGCAAGGAAAGTTTACAGAAGAACACAAGAATAGCCATACTTGTCGAGGCCACATAGCCAACTGCTTTGACTCCAACAACAAACAGAAGTGAGCACCTATGGAAGAGTACAAACAAGGCAGGCATATGCGATATTGCCCCTGTTAACAGTCTCCCAGCCTCTGGCAATTTTCAGCTTGGAAAATTCCCAAAGCCTGCTGGTATTTGTCTATTAAGTAATCGCCAAAGGATCTCTCTTCCAAATACTTGTTAGTCCCCTCTCGACACAATCTACTTTGTCATTCATAATGTCCTACAGGAAAGAATTTCACAGGTCTAACAACTTCCTTCTTGGTTTGGTTTGGTTTGGTTTTTTGTCAGCCCCTGCTGCCCTAATTTGATGGCCCTGATTTCTTGTGCTGGAAAAGACAAATGACAGGTCATCGTGCTACTCCTGATTTTGAAGCCTTCTGTTTTGATCAAGTTGTCTTTATTTCCATGTTGAAGATCGCTAGCCTAGGCAGTCACCCTCTGTGTGGAAGTCTTCTTTTGAGTTCCTTTTCTCTGAAATCTTTCCAGTTTTAGTACATATTTTGTGAGGTCAAAGGACCATAACTGTCCACGATATTTCTGGTGTCAGCAAACCATGGATGTATTCAATGGTTTAATGCAGTTTTCTCATCTTCCTTTTCTAGTAATTCCCAGTGTTTGGGGTTTTTTTATCTTTGTTGAGCACTGTGTGCAGCATGTGTCTCTATACTATGATTCCAGTGCCTTGTTCCTAAATGGCAATGGCCATCTCAGAGCCCACCATATTGTGTGTGAAGGTGGGACAATCTTCCCCATGTGCAACACTTCACGCATAAATAAACAAAATTATTATACATAGATTATATATAAATAATTTACTCCAGAAATGAGAACCAGAAATAGTAACACAACCAGTGTCACATGAAGAAGAGATCAGATTCCTAATACCTGCTCCACTATATAATTAAATTTTTATATTGTTTATTGATTGGAAATAAGAAGCATCTCTCACCCTTCCTAACTTTATGCTATCCCTAGGCTGTAGGCTCTCTCCCTTGCCTGAAACATGCCTGCTCTCTCTTGCAGACCTCCATCAATATTTAATTGTTCAAGTCAGTGTGGAACAGCTTCAGGCGGGAGGGACTGACAACATATTATTGCACAGTATTTTACTGGCTGATGAGTAAAACTAGAAGGAAGGGAGGGAGAGAGAAACAGAAGGAAGGGGGGACGAAAGGAGGGGGGAGGGGGGAAGGAGGGTGAGACAGAAACGGAAGCGAAGAAAGAGGGAGAAGGAGGGAGGGAAGAAGTTAACATTTGTTAGACAAAAGAGGGAACTGCATTCAAGTCTATAGCCCACATTAGTCCTTGTACTACTGAGCTGTTCGATAAATTTTGGAGCACCTGCTTCTGCTATCTTTTGAAAGAAGATTGGCCTCAAAAAAGCTTCAATGCTTGATTGCCAGGGAGAATTCAGGACTGAGCTAAGTAACCGACCAGTATGCCTGACAGCCTTTGGATTCCTGGATAAGAGTTGAGTTCAGGCTATGTCCTTCTCATCGTCATTTCCTCTTGGCATTTTACGGTGCCTTGGTCAGTACTCTAGCCTTTACACAGCCTCAGGGAATTTGGCTGTGGTTTCCATACAGTGGCAAAGAACACAAGTTAGGATCTGCCAGGTGTGGCATTGATACTGAAGGTCCCCTTGCCAGTGTAGTGTCTAAATCAAAATCAAATGGATTCAAGTTCAACAGAATCTGAAGTCCAGTCTTCAGAGTTATTAGACTCCCATTAACAGAAATAAAACGGTTAATTATTTTTTAAGATTTTGGAGTAAATAATTTTTTTTTAAATGACACCGAATTTCTCAAATGAACTGTACATTGAAACAAAGGATGAAGCCATAAGAAGGTATTTTCATAGACAGCACTTTCAGAGCTGTCATGTCAGTCAGTTCATTCAACTTCCCACATGTAAGGTTAGTATGATAAAGCTTTCGTTGATGCTTCATTTCTATGCGGATTTTACAGTATTTAGGGATATGGATTGTTTTATACTGTATGTACAGTACCTGGTGTAGTGGGGCCCTAATTACAGTGTTGGGCCATAGTAACTTGGGCAATATAGTGACCACCTGCTTCATTTATATATGAGCCTTTTTAATCATCACTATCTACTTTTATGATGCTCTCTCTCACAGACAGAAAAATACATTAAAAATGGCGGTATTTGTGGACACCACTGCTGACGCGCTCACTTAAAATATTTGCTTCCCTAAATGTGAAGAAGAAACTTGAACAAAATTATCAGTCCCTTAGGGTGCTTTGAAAATCCAGGCCTATGGGATTTATGTGTTCATTTCCCACTGAAATAAAAAGGAAATAGTCAAATACCCTGTGCAACTCTGAAAAACGTATCTTACGATTTATGGCAATGTCTAAAAAGCTAGAAGGGAAATTATTTCCTCAGCCAGAATATATATTACCGGTCTCCGTATTTAGCTGTATTTTTTCATTCTTCAGCAAACAAGAAAGTATCAGTAAGCCTACTTATTTTGCTTTTTAGTATTCCTGGCAAATACAGGATTGTTTTCATTAGAGGCAGAACTACTTTTGTTCAGCTATGCACTGTGCATTCTGTGCTAAGCTGTAATGCAAGCTAAAAGCTTTTCTTGGGTATGCAAAATAGTTTATTATTGCTAACAGTTACACACAGCCAGGTTTAGATGAAGAAATATGGCTGGATTTAAAGGGCACAAACCCTCCAAAGGCCTAAGAATAATCAATTCTTTAGGGGGTTCTGGAGCTTTTAAGTATGTTTCTGCAGTACAGAAATCTGATGTGGATTATAAAAAGAAAACTGTGCCCTAATAGCTTAGAGTATTATTTTACATCACAAAATTGTATAATTCATTGTGTATGCTCCATAACACGGGGCCAAAATCTGCCCTTCTATGCGTCCCCATTGATTTGAACATTATTTAAATTGTGTAAAACAGAAAGAAATCTATTGTAAAAATTTTTAGGCTGTAACATACTTTACTGTAATGCCATGTATAGTATTAGCATATTCTGTGCAACACAGCAGAGTTTTCACATGGGCCAAGTCTACCTCTGGCTCCAGAGGTGTAGAGGCTTCCTGGAAGTGAACCAGGGCAGTTCTATGAAATGAAGGATTACTCCTTTTGAGCACCCCCACCAAATTAAGGATCACTATATTTTAGTGCAGCATTTAGGCATGTGGAATCTGAGGATCCAGAATACAATATCTAATCTTTAATGTTCACAAAGCATTAGTCAGGCCTGAAAACTTAAGGGTTTAGAAAAAAAAATATCATCATTTTCACGAGTTAAAATTTAGTTTAATCAGCTGTTCGCCTGTGCTGTGGTTTTTTTTGCTTTTAGCTTTCTGGATCATAACAATGTCATTACATTATGCTGTCCAGCTTTCTTCCATATGTACAAGAACTTGAAACTGGCTTTTTGTTAAATGAGAGTTTGTGATTCTCACGGAAGTGTCTGAATTAAGAAGCTAGTTCTTGAGCAAAGCTGCTAAGCATGGTTACACCTTTGGTAAAATGCTGACAGTTCAATAAAACATAGTTACCTCAGTGGTGCCTTTTACAGTTTGCCAGAGGGGACATACTTTGGCCATATTGGCTACATACATTAGGGTTCCATCTCTTCTTAGCTACCCTAAGAACGGAACTGAACCCCATCCACTCAAGTTGTTCCTAGAGCCGAGCCTTAAGCCTGTGATGCATTGTCAAGTCTGCCACCAGTGTGGCTGTCTGATATACTGTAGTCTGTAGGAATGCTAGGACTGGTAAAATATTTTTACAAACGATAAGTTCACTGTTTGCAGAGTTATATACAGATGCTTCAGGGCTACATCTTTGCGTATGCAGAGAAGCAGAAACAATACAGAGAAATTAATGCTGTCCATTGAAGACACCTTCTACGGAGCCTTTCTGTGGAGTCAGAGCTAGAGGTTTTTCAGCTTGCTTCCAATAGCAGAGTCCTGACATTAAAGAGTAGGGAATTTCTGGCAAGGGGAACTAAATGACATAAAAATGAAACTGTTGTTTAGAAAATATTTAATTGAAATATTTTACATAACAATGCACTTCTCCGCCAAAAGCTAAAACACTCTGATTTCACTGAAATATCATTTAGATGAAAAATTAAAAGAGGTGTCAAGGATAAAGCCTCCTGATTTGGCACTTCTGAACTGAAAGTCTGTAGTTTTTCTTACATACAGAGTGGAAGCAAAATAGAATGTTTCCAAACATCTCATTTTTTTTCCAGATTTTTCAGTTTAGAAATTCCAAACTTTAGATGGTATTCCCCTAAATGGAACAGGAATAACTACTGATAGCTTTCTTTTTTTCCACAGGGTGGATTTTCTGTCTTCTGTGTAGCATTCAGAATGTTCCACCTTCTCAGAAAAGAATGACCATCTTTGGTCTACATCCTCTTTGGACGGGGTGCTGAGAAGCAATTAAACCCCTATATTACTGAGCTGCAACTTCCACTCTCCTGGGAGAATGGAAAAAACAGAGTGCCACATGAAGACAGTAACACATCCATGGTATGACCTTAAATTTCAAGAAGAGTCTTGATAACACTTTAAAAAATGACATTACATAAGGTAGCCATAAGAACTCTGCTACATCATATTAGATGAGTGTTTTGTTGTCTGGCAGTTCAAAGCTCAGAGAAGAAAAACAAACAAACAAACCAATAATGTTTTGAGCTATACTGAAATAATAAGAAAGACTCAGCCACCCAAAGAAAATAATTGTATAGCCTCATTGTAGTCTTGTAGACAGTTCTTGTGTGTCTTCAGCTTGCTCACATAATTACAGGCAGGTGGCACAAGGTCATGAAAGGAAACCTTTTTTCTCAATGTACAAAGAAAATATTGCTTGTTTGACCACCCCTATGAGTTCTAGCTACTTACTACAAATGAAAAGCACACATAAGGAGAATAAAGTCGTGTAGGTTTGTACACACTGCATGGTCATACAGCTAATAAAAAGAGATTTGTGGTTCAGAATAATTTCCATGTGTTTTTAAAAGTAAACATAGATTGTTTTAGAAATAATTCTCCAAATTTGAAAATAATTGCGAGTTATCCACCATGTATCCCTCTCTAGGTAAGCTGTTTACTAACTGGAATGATGCTAGAAGAAAAAGGCAAATGAGATTTGAACAACCTTTTTCTTTTGGTTGCAAATTCTAAAAAGTATTTGTTTTCCATTAGGTAGAGAGATTTTGGCAATATTTACTTCTCCTACGTTTTCTGCTTCTGTGGGACCAGGGTAGGTACAATGTATTAGAGCCCTTAGCATTTGTGCTTCTAGCTAAATTCATAGATGCTGGCAAGCTTTGCTCATTTGCCAGAATGCTCTTTGCTCTGCTTGGTTTCACAGTAGCTGGGAAACTGGTCTCCAAAGCCTATGCACACCACAGATATTTATGCATACAAAAGGATGGAAGCAAGATGGAAGCAAAAAGCTTTCAAAGAGGGGGCTGGCGGTTCCCATCTGGAGCTCTAAATGAGGAGCTTTAGCCTCACTCTGCCCCACAGGGGACATGCACACCAGTCCAATAATGTTCCTTATACATCTTGTTAAGCCAGCATTAGATTGGAAAATGCCAGTTTTCATCCACACACCACCATCTCCTGAGCCCTCAAGCTTGTCCTCAGGTCTCATAAAATACTTGCTACCACCTGTTTCCACCAGTATCCCCTAGAGTTTGCCATGAATTTAATTGCCTGCCAGTTTTTATGTCTGCTTAAACTACAAGACCTTTAAATAATTTATGTCCTAATTACTGTTCATCATTTTTTAACTAGAAGGCTCAATTCCATTCACACAAAAGAAAATTCATGGGATTCATTCTGAGGAAAAGCTTTCAAGGAGCCATATAAAAATAGCAAGCGTGATCACAGTTTTGAAAAATGGACTTAAACTTACTCTAATAAAATGTCATAAAAATATTAATCATTCCCTCCTGATAAGGATCATAGTCATTTTAGCACAGCTTCTATTAAATAAGTTCATAGTTCATGTGAAATGAAATACCTCAGATTTCTGGGAGACCTTCTTTATTTATCATCTCATTCAGGGCTACCATTCCACTTGCAAATTTTGTTCCTTTCTCCCAAGCACCAGGATTAAACCCAACTGATGTTTCAATCAATCTCAGCCAGCGCAACCTGAGGCTATCAAATTCATCTATGATAATTCAGAGCAGAAGCCTGCAATGCCTCTGGGTCACAGTTCAGAATTAAACTTCTCTTTTTTGAAAGGGAGAGTGATTTTTTTTTTCACGACTACAGTATTTTCAGGTACAAGCAAGTAATGCTTGAAGTTGCTTTATGATTTGTGGCAGGGCATCTTAGGGAGAGGGGAAATCATTCTAATGGAGTGTTACAAGTTTCTTGAGTTCAACAAGTTAATAGAAGACACATGTCTGGAATGATATTGCTGTTAGCATTTTGTCTGAGAAATATACACAAAGGAAAAACAGAAGATGAAATTATAGGACAAGGGTAGACTAAAGGCTTTTGAAGTTTTACTGTTGCTACCAGGAATAGCTGTAACTCTTTTACAGGTTTATGGTATTTCTGTTAAGTCTATCCTGGCCAATACTTTAAAAATCTGATTGTGTATCCATGCATGATTGCTTCTCTGCTTTTGCCCAACTGGGCCTATTTAACAAAGTAGAGGCCAAAAATTCCAAGGGTCTATGCATTCAGAAGCTCCAAAAATGAATCCCTTGTGAATTTGAAATATACTCGATTTTGTGGACAGAATTAGGAGTTGCAGGAGACATTGGTGATTAAAATGTTTACTTAAGAAAATAAAACTGCTAGATGTTGACCACTGCTGAAAACAAGAACAAAAATCATATGACTGATCTGACATATCTTTGCATAACTTTACTTAAATGCGTAGTGCTACGTTTATGAGTAAATTTGTCAATATATGGATATCCAAACCCTGGCTGTGGGCTGGATCTGACCCACCGATATAATTTAATGCCTGGTCTCCAATTCCCTCTTCTCAGGAAGCCCTTCAGGCGCAACCTATCATACAACCTCTCTGGCCTTCCGAGTCCTGAAGTGCCACATGCTCGATGAGATGCCACATTATCGGATGAGAGCAGTTTTACACGTGTATTCGTGAAACCAACGCTGTGTTTGCTATTGCGTGCCCTGGTGTAGGTGCATTGCATGCTGGTGCCTGTTGACATTTGGTCCCATAACAGATACCCTTGCTGTCATGTAACTGAGGGGAGGAGAATATATGGCTCTGCATTTTTGTCAGAACAGACTATTGGTATTTCCCTTTATTCAAAAGATTGGGTAGAACTGAAACAGTTGGGAAAAAAGACAAAAATCTTCAGGTCAATCCACTCAGTTGTGATCATCAGTCATACAGGAGATAAAAAGTTTTCCATCTAATTTTCTGTACACATTTTGGAGCAAAGGTGCTTCACAAAAAACCCCCCAAACCTAATCCCAGTACATTCAACGACTGCATATTTAGATTACAGAAGTCACTTCTCAGTTACCCACATTTATCTTGTTTTACTTGAATACCTCATCACATCTGAGCTTTGGCTAGTCTAGACTCTGGAATTGTGATTCAAGTTTTCATCTAATACCAAAAAAAGGTGGCAAAGATTTCTGAGCCGATTTTCTTCCCCAGCTTTCTCCAAAGGCCTAGCAGATACTCTGCTTTCTCCCTTCAGGACAGGCAACATATGGAAATAATACGGGGCAGTTCTCACTCCAAGTCACTTTTACGCTTTTTGAAACCTGACTGTTCAGGCAGCAAAAGTATTTCGTGACACAACAGCTCTCAGCTACCATGTACTTGTTAAAGCAGTCAGTTGTTTTCAGCCCAGACGGAATAAATATAGTGACCCACATACTCTTTGGTGTGACAGATTGATCTCTCCTCGTATGTCCAGTCAAGGCATACCATGCCTCTATAAACCAGCACACAGCCACTGACGGAGGCTTAATACAGTGTAAATTCTCAGCACTGGGTGACAGTGAAGTCTTTTAAAGATAGATTCATGCTTTCCACCTGCTTCCAGAGAACTATACTTGTGCCAAAGGTACAATCAGAATCCCACTTTCACATCTTCTGCCCAGTCTTGGAAGTAGCCTGCCTGCAGAAGGATATTTTGCAAGATTTCAAACACACAGGGGGATTACTGGGACACTGCTTAAAGCTAGATAAAGAATTTCATACTTATTTCTGGTATATTCTCCTGATTTTTTAACATTAAAATTAAAAGGAAAGATTTTTATTGTCAAATTGCATGAAATACAAGGCTTTTGCTTTCACTGTATCTGTTTTAAAATCAAATAATTGTATTTATTACTGAAAGTATTGACGTGAATTCATAAAGACAAAGGGACTATATACAATCGATTTAGCAATGCTAATACTGCTTTGCCAATGTTTCATGCCAATAATTTTTGTATCAATAAGGGAAGTTCAGAGGATGTTGCTGTAATAAATTATTTTTCCTGAGAGGGATTAGAGTCCTCTGATGGTGCCCCATGTGTTGTAATAACCCTGGGCTACAACAGTCTCATCATGCTGCGGTATCCTTTGTTGATTTATTGCTTAGTTAATGATCTTCAGAGGGCAGGCTTGTTAATAATTTTAATTCACTCCACATATAGTTCAACACGGATAGCATTATGTGTACCATCACATTGTGAACTTCTAACAGCCCCAAAGACTGACCGAGCAGCAGGCCTCATTCACAAGGAATTAATCAATAGCTAAAGGATCCCGGTCAGACAGAGGAACACCCATTAGGACACAGGACTTGTGTCTCTTAAAGAGGCAGACTAAAAATCATTAAGTATTTCTTTACAGGACATAAGGCCATACACCTTTTCTTACACAGCAACAACAACAGAAATCTCACTAACTGGTTAAAAAGGTAGAACTCTCTGTAGATTACACTTTTAAAAGATGTTGTATATGATGGAAAAAATGGTTACTTACTTTGTGGTGCACACTAAATCTCTTTCAACAGAACTGTTCATGGGATACGAGTTGCAGAATCACAATTTCTGTAAATATAAAAGAAAAAGGTATGTACTTCAAGCTTACATTAAAAATACTGTTGTACCTTGAAAAGAATCAGTGAATTTGTGCAACACATCCCCTTAAGATATAAGGGGGTTTTAATGTTCCTCAGGTGAATTGTGTTTAATCACTGATTGAGAATTAGACCTTTGGCTAGGAAAAGCACTCAGCACATTCTGTGGGAGCTAATCTGTCATTCAGTTTTGCGGGTAGTAATCAATTGAAGTTTTCAATGCCAGAATCAGGAATGAAAAGAAAAGAAGCTGAAAAGAAGCTCATATGAATTCTCATTAAAGATAGTAGATTGTTGACACCATTGTTCTGCTTCTGCATGGAAATTTTCTTCTCTCAAAGTCTACTTTCTTTGATGCGAGACTTGTCATCTCTCTAACGAGTCTACTAACAAGTAAGCAATTTGTGCGTTTGCTCATTTGGTGTAGATGATTGCCTTAAAGGAACAGGGCCAAAATAGTTATTAGTTCATTTCTGTTTTATAAGTTCTATCTTGTTAAAACTCTATTTTTTTATTTATATCTTTGTGGGGTTCTAATGTAAAGTGTTTGGAAAGGGAAAGGAACAGAATCCATAACTAGTATTCATAGCTCGTTCAAATAGAATTATAGAATCGTTTTGGTTGGAAAAGACCTTTAAAATCATCAGGTCCAACTGTCAACCTAACACTGCCAAGTCCACCACTAAACCATGTCTCTAAGCGCCACATGTATACATTTTTTTAAACACCTCCAGGGATGGTGACTCCACCGCTTCCCTGGGCAGCCTGTTCCAATGCTTCACAGCTCCTTCAGTAAAGAAATTTTTCATAATATCCAATCTAAATCTCCTCTGGTGCAACTTGAGGCCATTTCCTCATGTCCTATCACTGGGTACCCGGAAGAAGAGACCAACACCCACCTCTCTACAACCTCCTTTCAGGCAGTTGTAGAGAGCAATAAGGTCTCCCCTCAGCCTCCTCTTCTCCAGACTAAACAACCCCAGTTCCTTCAGCCACTCCTCATAAGTTTTGTTCTCCAGACCCTTCACCAGCCTCGTTGCCCTTCTCTGGACACGCTCCAGCACATCAATGTCTTTCTTGTAGTGAGGGGCCCAAAACTGAACACAGTATTTGAGGTGCGGCCTCACCAGTGCCGAGTACAAGGGGACGATCACTGCCCTGCTCCTGCTGGCCACACTATTCCTGATACAAGCCAGGATGTCATTGGCCTTCTTGGCCACCTGGGTACACTGCTGGCTCATGTTCAGCCAGCTATTGACCAGCACCCCAAGGTCTTTTTCCCCCAGGCAGCTTTCCAACAGCTCTTCCCCAAGCCTGTAGCATTACATGGAGTTTTTGTGACCCAAGGGCAGGACCCAGAACTTGTCCTTGTTGAACTTCCTACAGTTAACCTCGGCCATGGGTCCAGCCTGTCCAGATCCCTCTGCAGAGCCTTCCTACCCTAAAGCAGATCCACACTCCCTCCCAGCTTGGTGTCATCTGCAAAATTATTGAGAGTGCACTCGATCCCCTTGTCCAGATCATTGATAAAGATGTTAAACAGAACTGGCCCCAATATTGAGCTCTGAGGAACACCACTTGTGACCGGCTGCTAACTGGATTTAACCCCATTCACCACCACTCTTTGGGTCCGGCCATCCAGCCAGTTTTTACTCAGCAAAGAGTACGCCTGCCCAAGACACAAGCAGCCAGTTTCTCCAGGAGGATGCTGTGGGAAACAGTGTCAAAGGCTTTGTTAAAGTCCAGGTAAACACATCCACAGCCTTTCCCTCATCCACTAAGCAGGTCACCTTGTCATAGCAGGAGATCAGGTTAGTAAGCAGGACCTGGCTTTTAGTTCGGTGGTGTAAACCAGCAGTGAATCCTTTCCATCTACCCAATTTTAGTGCCTAAGGCTTATATAAATCTTTTCTCCTTGTCCTCTTCACCTCTGTCATGCACTGGGTACCCAAAATTGCTATGCTACGTATGAAGCTCATGGGTAGGATATACACATACTCTGAATACTCTCTACCCACAATATAGAAAAAATATTCTAGAAATTTTGTCATGCAAGATTGTGCAAGTACGCGAACGGAACTGGCAGCTATTCACGGCCATGAAGTTTCAAAAGTACGAGAGATCAGAATGGTACTAGCCCATTGTCAATAGTAGCAGAATTCAAGAGCTGACCCAAGATAAAATAATTAACATTGATATTGTCCTTGTACACATCACCAACTCCACAAATAACCACAGTGTGCCACATGTGTTGGAAACTTCTTCTTGATATATTTCCACTTGCGTCCCCAAAATTGCAAAGTTTTTTGTAATTGCAAAGGTAATGGAAATGCTGAACTGGTCATTGTATGTTTTTTACTTAATTGTCCCAATCTGAAGAGAGAATATACTTTTAAAACCCTGTTAAAATTCCACCTGGAATGTCACAGGCATCCCACTGCCCCTTAAACACTTCACTTTCTTCAGCTGAATGCTGAAGAACTAGAACGTATTTTCTTACAGCGTTTCCATGCTTTAATAAATGGTTGCAGTGTGACTGGAAAGTAACAAAGGACAAAACAGCAACATTCAGTTATCTTTTGCATACGCAATAGCAATTCAGTATGGTAAGTGCTAGTGTGGCACAGATCCTAGTAGCTTCCTCTGGGTGTATCCTAGTTTGTGCCTTAAACGTGAAAGTATTTGGCAAACTTAGGTTGGTGTTTTTATTTTTAAAACCAGTCTTTCACTACTTGGGGAGAAACTCTTAGAAAAGTTCATGATTTCAGTGACCCAACTGTTACAAGCAACAAGTATTAATCATGATGCTGCCATGTAGAAAGGGGAAAAATATATATACTTGTAATGGCATAGATTTAAGTTTCAAGTTGTCAAAAAGTGTATTTTGGTGATATGCCTGAATCAGTCCGTAGTTAGGGCAGAAAATCCATTTACTTCAACAGGGACCCAAAACTGATGAACATTGATTGAAACAAACTCAACTTCAATAAATACACTGGATTATACCATAAGCTTCAAAATTAAATCCTGTACTTTATCTAGCTACTGGGATTTTAAAGGAAATACTGAAGCCCTAAACCAAGTGCAGTGAGAGTTGGCAGGGGCAAAAGCACTACCTGTAACGCATTTGAACACTCTCATTTAAATTGCTGACTGTTATTAGATACTGAGAGATGAGAATTTAAACATCTATTTTATCTACTACTTCTCTTTCACTGAAGGAAAAGCAGCATCATACCATTAAGATGCTCTAATCTTCTTTGCAGGATAAATCACGTTGGAACTATATTTAGGTCGATGAGATAGACATCTTTATTCCCATTCATTCCAACTAAAGGGTACAGAAGACCAAAATGCCTACTGGGATTTCTGAGCATGATCAAAATAATGTTAGCATGGCAGATTTGTTCTCATTCTAGTCACATAACTATTGCTGCCTTTGGCATACATAAAAAGAAAAAAATTGTGCATTTAGTCTAAGAATGACAGGAAGAATGCCGAGAGGAAGATTCAAGGCTGTGTACTTCCTAATTATAAAGAAAACACAACAGAATTAAAGAGCACATCAGAAAAGCAAATATCAGATTCTGATCCTTTTCTACTAGAGATCAGATTTATATCTATTTTTACAGATAATCAGTGAGCAAAGAATTATTTAGTTTGCAGATCTCGCTCGACCATAAAAGTAGCCACAGGCTCAAAGACTAGTGACATATCCAAACTTTAAAATACCCATCTAATAACAGTTTCTAATTGTTTTTCCATTTCCACTCAAACAGTTTAGTGAATTTGCAGACTTGTTCTGCTCAGTGATACAGAAAGAATATTTTCCTTCTACACAAGTGAAACCATGGAAGCAAAGGACAAAAAGTGGAACATTTTATTACTCAAAAGGTATTTCATAATTGTCTGAAGCATTTCAATTTAGTCAAACCCACCTAATGTTATTGGTAGCCCCATCCAGTGTTGATTTAATCAAACTGATACAGAGCAGTTGAAATCAGGGCCTGGTTCAAGTACCTTCCTCAACTACAATTTATTTTCCTTGAAGCTGGACATATTAGTTTCACACACTTTGACACTTCTTCTAATGAAAACATCAATAGCTTGGTGCAGTTGCAATGAGCATATGAATAAAAGCCACAGCACATCAGCCTTTTGTCCGTTACAGATACCTGAGGAGATTGGGCCACTTCTGAGTGAGATACAGGAATCTGACGCCAACACAAAGTTATGCACCTGGGATGGAACAACCCCATGCAACTCAGACTGGGCACCGGCTGGCTAGAAAGGACGTTTGCACAAAGAGAGATAGGGGTCTTTGTGGACAAGCAGAATGTCATTTGGCAGTGTGCTCATCCAGCAAAACAGGCGAATGACACCACACTGTGTTAGCCAGAGTGTAGCCAGAACACTGAGGGAAGGGATTTCCCCCTCTATTCAGCATTTGTGAGGTGGCATCTGGAGTAGTAGGGTCCAGTTTTGGATTTCCCAGTGTGAGAAAGACATTGACATATTTAGGAAGCCTAGTGGAGATCTATCTACATGGTTAGGGGACTGAAAGTTGTTATATACTAGGAGAAGGTGGATGTACTCAGAGAAATGGGTTTGGGAGAAGGCTAAGGGTGGATCTTATTGCTATCTTCAACTGCTTATTGGGAGGACAAAGTCAAAGTGTTAGAGGTGTACACTGGCGGAACTAGAGGCAAAAGGAAAAGCTGTAAGATTGCAAACTGCCATCACTTAATGGGAACTTGGTTTTCACTGCAGAAGTACTAAAGGACTGGAGAGGTTGCTCAGAGAGCCTGTGAAATCTCTGTCCTTGGAGATGTTCATAACTTGACTGGACAATCTTCTCAGCAACCAGAGCCAGGTCTAAATTGACCTTGCTTTGAGGGCAGTGGGATTGCACCCGATGATCTCCAAAACTCGCTTCCAGTTTGTATTGTTCTGTGACTCTATGATTGCATTGGATTATATCCTTATTTCGACGTCTGGTTCTACTGCAGATACATGATATGACTATCAGCTTTGTTTCAATGATTGTTTTCAGATAAACTGTAAAGAACACTACTTTTTCTGTCAGTTCTGTCTCACAGTGTGCATGTTTTTGAAGTACGAATTTCTCTGACTGTAAATTTGGAGATTACCAACTAGAACATGGTTGAAATACTAAAGCTTTTCTACACTTCTTAAAATTTGATTTGGAGCCAACAAAAACTATCAAGATAAAAGGATAACAGCAAATTACTGACTTCTTATCTATTACTGTACTACATATTCAAATGTTAACCTTGAACCCTAGATCAAGTGACTTATTCACTATATCCTCTGACTTGTAAGGATGTACTACATATATGTAATGAATAAGCAAGAGCTACCTAATAAATGGAGCTGAGATCCATTAAGTATCATTAACAGTTACTGTAGAAAAAGCAGTGTAAATAGCACATAAACTGAAGAGATGGCACAGGTTCTATTGTGGTTTCTGTCATATTTTCCTGTGTAACCTTTTTATGCTAACTACTCCCCCGTCAATGTAGTTTCCTATTAAATTTCAGCCCTCTCTCCAAAATTTTTTCTATCTATTAATTATGTGTTGCCCAAATAAGATTAGGTATATGGTATCAGAACTTATAAAAAATTTGAAGATTATGTCAGCCCGCAACATTGTATCACATCCAAAAAGCACAACAGGATGTCTCCCTTCCCAGCTCATTCTTTCTGTTGTTCAGGAAAAAAAGCCAAAACTGTTAGGAAATATGTATTCATTTCAGTGTGCCTCTAAAGTGAGAAGAATAGGTTCAGTGAGGAAGGATTAAGGTAAGACAATAGATGAAAGGAACAACAGATTAAGCACAATTCCTCTAGAAAGATACAATAGAAGCAATGGATAATTTACAATTAATAATATCAACTGAGTTTAGTCTCTTTATCTTCATGGAATATTTTCAAGCAGATTGTGATGTTCTAAAAATATTTCCTTACTTACCTGATATAAAATATCTAATATTCACTGAAGTGAATGGAAAGATTTCTATTAACAGGGACACCATGCTTGTTTTGGGAGGTAGTTTTGGCTCTGTGGATTGAAGTCAAGGAAAACCTTGCAAATAATAGAATTTATAAAAAAGGATGGAATGGTTATCTTCTAAGGGTCTTTTATTACTGCTCTGTCCCTGCATAGCAAGTTAAAATAAATACTATTAATTTCTGATAATATACAGTATTTTTTCTGGGAGATGAGTGGTTCATGCTGTATGTCATGCTGTATTCTATGCTTGCTATAATATATCTGGTTTTTATTGTGGCACAAATGTTCCCTTGTAGAATTTTAAACTTCCATTTCTACTAAACAATGTTAAGAGTCTGAAAGATCTTGTGCCAGTAAAGCTCAGTTCGGTAAAGTTGCTACAAAAGAGATATGAGCTTGGTGAAGTGCATTCCTTTAAAGACCAGAGAGGACATTTACCTGATGAGTTCTTACACTGTTACCATTATATCCATTCTCATTTGATTCTCTACTATATGATCAAGGAGTGTGAGTAAAGTTGTATGAGTGTTAGCTACTTTCACGATCATATGCTCATGTTGAGTGTTTCTTCAGTCTGAAACACAAGATTCAGAAAGATGCTTTGGAAGAGAACACTCAGCAGCACCAGAAGTAAAAGTAATCTTCAGGAATCAGCAATATGACCATGAAGGTCAGCTATCTATTCTTCAGGTCTGGGCAAACTGTCCTCGCTCCAGCCACAGGCAGTGGGACCCTCAGATCCAGGTCACCATGGGTCTCCTCCTTGCAGCAGTCAGTTGGATCCCACTTTGCTTTGTTGCTGACAGGCTCCTTATGGACCAGTACTCTAAAGTGCGTCAGGGCACAGGATCAAACACTGGTATAAAATCATTTGTAGTCTTTAATTGCTAGGACTCTCCCCGACAGCTTTGTTTAGTGCCAGCCAGCACTCTCAAAATGCTTGGGCACGATACGAGGCACAGCGTTGGGCAGGGATCATTCTCACCAGGCAGTACGAGCCAAGCCCACCTCTCAAGGGGGGAACATAATCCAGCCCTACAGATGTGAGTCCTGCTGTGCCAGAGAAAGGGTCTTTGATGATTTTGCTTGCCTTGACAAAGCAAAAAGGAGGAGGGCTTCCTGCTTTATGAACTCTCCACAGGCAATGTCTTTATTTTCCTGAGATCTTCTCATCTGCTAAATAATTCTCAAACACAGTAATTTCAGTATGAATGAAAATAATATTTTTGTGTGCCTTTACTAATGAAGTAAAATGCTGATTTTACAAGAGTTATAAATGAGCATTGCTTTAAAATTTCCAAATGAAATATTAATCAGAATTCAACATTACAGAGAAATTAGAACAGTAATATTGACTAGCCACAATTGAACACTAATTGCTTGTCTCATTGTGATGGATGTTTTTCATTATATACATAATTATATGTATAAAATATGCTGTAGTACTACTGTAATGAAGAGTCTGATTTTCTGGGGTGATACATTTATAGCATAACAGTAAGAAAAAGCAATGTATTGATTATTTTAAAATCAGAGCAGAATTCTCCCCTGTGACTAATTGTGTATTCTGATGTTCTTCCAGTCTTATATCCCTTTGCAGAGCTCCCATGAATCTTTAATCCCCTTCTAACTCAGTGATGCCAGAATCAGTTATCATCATTGTATCCACCCAGCTGAATTCCAATGATCTCCACAAAACAGAGTATCAAAATATATTTCTGAGATTGATTGCTTCATAAGTTATGAGCTATAATAAAATAACATTAAGTTTCCATTACCCCCCACACTTCTTAAACAGTTTTCAAACAATATTTCCTCTGATTATTTCAAATGCTTGGGAGTATAGCAAGGTGGGAAAATAAAAGCCTTTTCAATCTAAAAAAAGGTTCTTTGGGAAAATTCACATGAAAGTGATAACTTATTAAAAAGTTCTTTCACTGTAGAAGTATTTCACTAAAATTCTAAAGAGAAAGGTTTCTACAAGTAACATGGTTTTTTTTTTCTCTTTGATCAGCATTATCTTTTGCTGGTCATAACCTTTCAATTTTTGTTTAGTTATTCATCTTTTTCTCCCCCAATTTTTGTTGAATTTTCAGCACTGTATTATATTTATGTTTTATGTTAATGCTTCATCTCCATAAACTTTCCTTTCTGTTTCCAGAAAAACTTCATTGTCATTTTCTTCACTGTTGCATTGTTTGTTCCTTCTTCACGATAGAGAGGAGTGCAAGTAATGTAATTTTAGTTTCCAGCTGTTTGCTGTATCTTTGAAACCAATAATGTTAAGGTGAAAATTTTCATTTTCATAATGCTGTATTGGTTTCTTAAGTCTCTTCTATTGGAAATGAAAGTATTTAAATTTTAAAAATCCAGATATTTTTGTATTTATTTTAAATATTTTATAAATGTATTTATTATAATTTCCATATTTTATAATATATATTTATACTAGTGCTAAAAAACAAAACATATTGAGTTATGTAAAATGGATATTGCATATGTTGTATATTTTATTTTATAGAAAAAAATGGAGTGATAACTAGCCTCGATGATTATTCCTCTTTTGCCATGTTAAGTCTGCCTAATCCTTTCATTTCTTACCTTGATTGCCAGAACTTGACCTTTGATTATAAGACAATTTGTAGTAGTTGCTTTAACAACTACAAATTTATTATCAGCTCTTGGTAGTATTTTTATAAATGGTAAAGCTCAGAAAATTCGGCATAACTCTTTACTGTGTGATAAAATACCGTTGGTGGAACCCTTCTGAGGGTCAGCAGGAAAAACAGTTTGAGAGAAGAATCTGAAAGGAAAAACAAAGCATCAAGAAACTCCTAAATTCATTCAGGCAGGTCTACAGGAAGTGAGAGATAGTGGAGAACTTCAGTGAACCCAAGAGAGTTACCCATAAGGTCATGATTCCCTTTTACCACTTGCTACCCATCTCCTGGTGGCAAGGCAAGTAATGTATTCCTTCCACACCGGCTATTGCAGTTGACCGACATGGGATATGGCAGCAGCTGACTCCGCCTCCTCCTCTCTGTGCTGCAAACTAGACCTTGTGTACATCAAAATGTGTACATAATGTAAGCACTAGAGCAAAACTTGTAGGAAGAAGTGCAGCATACTGAACGTTCATATTGCATGGTAGTCTGCTCTCATCAATAGATGAAAATCCCTCTTTCTCCTTTTTTTTCTCCCCTTCAGCTCCTTTTTCTTGCTTGTCTCCAGAAATGACCAGTTAAAGATATTCTCTGTATCAAGAACACACAAAAGCAACACACTACTATCTACTGAATTCTCCCATACATGAAATTAAAAACAGAAACAAATCCCAACATTTCTTCAACTTTGACATTTCCTGAGACATTTTTATTACAGCTACAGCTAATAAACAAATTTTTCAATATTGGGCAGTGGACCCTGAAAGCATGGTCTGACCAGATGGGTACAAGCATACAGACAAATAAATAATTCAAGATAAATGAGGCTTCACGGCCCCTGCAGGAAATGAGTGGCAGATCTCATGCTCAGAGCATTAACATGACATGAATTCAAAAGGCTTGAAATTTATGTGGACCGTTAACACTGCACACATGTGCACAAACACATGCAATTTCTTAATCAGTCCTGGCTCTGTTTTCATGTACCAGCCCCAGGTCAGAAAGGGTGAATGCTTCCAATCAATATCCAGTTGTTAGAGTAACAGCCATGTCCGTTCTGGATGGCTGAGTGGGTGAAAACATGTTTGTTCTACTTAATGTGACACAGTCCCGTCAAATTAACAACCACGATGGCAGAAGCAGGCTTGCTTAATGGGCTGAAGTCAGTTCCACAGAGAATCTATTACCAACACTCAACCAATAGATCCAAAACCTCATTACTAAAGGTTTATTTGCAGATAATAACTAGAAGAACACTTTATGTACATAGGCGTTGTCTGACTTTAAAGATACAGCATGCTACATGACTTAGTAAACAGATTGTCTTTAAGTTGACATAACCTCAAGATAACATCTGTATGTTATGTGAGTAGCAGAGTTATTTAACCAAGCCCCTGTTTGGTTAAACTACAATAGGTACTCACCTCGTAAATGCAAAGAATTTCTTTTTCCTGCTGTGTGTCAGTGGTACCTGTACAGGATATGTAAGAAAGCTGATCCCCAAGGTGTGAGCCCTAATCAAGGTCTGAACCACAAAATTCTCTCCCTTGTGCATTGCCAGAATGGAGTAATGGAGAGTGGTTAAAAGTTGGCTTCAGGCTGGACCAACTCTTTGCTGCAGACATGCAGAACTCCTTGCCATGCAGTAGTAAAATTCTGATAAACAGATTACCAGATTCTTTTCCCTTTTCCATTCCTGTGAGAATTGAGAATGACGTCTAGTTGTAATGGACAGCAAAGTCAATCACAACCATTCAGAAAAACTCCTTTTAACCAGATATGACCGGAATTTGTCTTACTTGGTAGCGCTTGATGCTCAGATATGAGAGATCAAACTTTCTCAGTTAATCTACTTGTAACAAAGAAAGGATTTTTCTTTACTCGACTCCTAAGCAGTGGATAGAAAATTTTGGATAGGAATTTCATATTTACTCAGTATGATAGAGTCTATATTTTATGAAAAATATTTATACTGGTAGGTGGCATAGGATGAATAGTTTTCTGTTTCCCAAAATAAGTATTGTTTTTCATATGGAAAGCAGAGTGCTGTTGAAGTGGTAATGTAGCAGGTGAAAGTGCAGCTGGGTTGGCAGTGCTAAAGGAGCCCATGCCCATGGTCTTAGTCTGCTGCCATAAGGATGCCGTGATGCAGCCCAGATACTTCTGCTGTGCAAGAGAGAGGAAGAAGGACAGAGCTGCAGAGCGGGGTTTACGTTTCCTATGGGGATGGAAAGGTGAAGATGGCAACCGAAGTTTGAGGGGGAACCTTTTTCTTCCCAAAGGGGTACCATAGCCAGTCTGGCTTTGTAGAGCTCTGAGCATTCTGCTCTCCTCGGCTATCTGCCGCCACTGCCAAACGCTTACTTTGCCTTCATGTAGAACTAGCACTGAGCATTCCCTTGTGTGAAGGACAATTTTACATAGTTCATAGCCTTGACCATTCCTGGTTGATTTCCACTGGGAAATCAAAATTCAGCAGATATTGCAAGATTAATTCCCTGCCACATTTCAAAAAACATACTGTTAACTACAGAAAGGCTTAGAAATTCATATGGGAAATCTTAATATTATTGTACCTCCACCTGACATCGCTCGCTGTAGTTTTAATTTTTGCTTCTAAAATCTGTAGACTACATTAGTAATCCAACACTAAAAAAACAACCAAAATGAAAGTTTAATGGAATAATTAATTTATGAGAAGATCTAATAAAGGAAAATGTTAGGCCCACATATTAAATTCTCCTGTAAGCAGGTTTGAAGGAAGTGTTTAATCAAATTTGTTCAATAGAAAACCATCCAAATTGTTCCACAGAAAATCTCATTTTCAATTATTTTTATTGTTATTATTCTAGCAAAAGGGTCTGCTTTCTACAGAAAGCTCAGAATTTTAACTAAAAAAAAAAAATTAGACGCGTGAAAATGGAAATATTTTGGCTGCAGCTGAACATCCTTTGATTAGGAGATGCTGCCAACTGAGAATTACAGGATTTGGAGTGCAGATGTTTGTTTTGTGCGGTAGTGAGGAGGCTGAGACAGAAAAACAGATCACAGTCACTTAGTGGTCTCTGTATGTACCTAGGCAGAGCAGAGAGATGACCAAAGGTCTGTAAGAGGTCTTCAGTTACTCCAATTTCTTTATACATTGGAACAAAAACTGCTAAAATATTGCAGTTCTGCAATGTATGCTAAACTAGGTGTATTTTTGAAATCTCACAAAATTTAGTGATGGTAAATTAAGGTTTGGGAAGGTTTAACCCAACTGTGTCTCACTAATCACAGAATCACAGAATCACAGAATCACAGAATGTTCGGGGTTGGAAGGGACCTCTNTGGGTGTGTTTCCATCACATAATTTGTTTAAAATACAATTTTCCATAACTAAAAAAATTCTTAATTTTAATCAATCAGTCAGTCAAATTAAACAATCAAAGCTTTGGCAGCTTCTTGATTTCACCCCTAACAATAGTTAATCAAGAAAAGCAAATAAAACTTCATTTAAAAGATAGAGCTAATTATTCTAACATTTGGCAGAACTCTCTAGGGATTTTTCCTTAAATTTCTGCTGTTAAAAGTTCTTATACCTCCTAAATCCCAATTTAATTATCTCTCTGCTTGCCAGACCTTGGAAGACATACTTGAGTCTTTTTTATTCAATTTACACTTGCCTTTGAGATTTTCAGCAACACGCCCCTACTAGCTGTCTGCTGGGGAGCTATCAATGCTGCCCATTGCATTCATACAAAAGTCAGACAGGAAAAAAAGAAGAAGAAAGGAAAAAACCTCGTAATCTCTCTAATTTGGGACTTACTGCATGAACATATGGAGGTGGGCTCAGTTCATATCTGCAATTTAGGGTTAGCTTTCATCATTGAGGTGTAATCCGCATCCAACAATTTGCAGCTTTATATGTCTCATGCTAAATTTCCAGTTTGTCAGGAACTCTTTTAAGTGGATTAAAGATTTAGGGAGGTGAATGCAAAGAAAGGTAACAGACTTGGGGCAAAACCCTGTCCTCGTGAACTCAGTCAGATTTTATTACTGACTTAAGCAGAAAAGGAATCTCATCTGTCTGGTCTGCCATTTTCTCTTGTTGTGGCCTCAGCTGCATCCCTTGCTAGACATCACAGCAACAACAGCCTGTGATCAGAAACTGAGGAATAAAACAGAGAGCTTCAAATAGTTTAGCCAATAGGTAAAAAAATAACACCTTGGGATTTCAGCACGAAAATGAATGATGAAGCGCAAAGTGTTATGAAATGGGCTGGGAGAGTGTCTATTTTGGCAGCAAGGGAGCAAAAAAGCTTGCTATTCTGTGACATGTGTCAGTCAAAAAGAGGACTTTTTAAAAGAGATGACAGATACTTGGATACCTCTGCCTGGTAATAAAATCCTCTACATCTATCAGCACCAACAAATCAAGACGGAATCAGATCATCTTCTGCTTAAAAAGAAGGTATAAGGAAGAGTATAAGAAAAGAGTTTGTAGGGTAAGAGAATAAACAGCATAAAATTCATGTGTATGAATAGTCAGCAATTTTTGCATATTTGCCTTTTGATCTTAGTAAAACATTTTCTTCTTATATGTCTAAGATGATATATTCATTCTAAGATCAGCTGCATTATGAAGAGTGTTTCCAGCAGGTCAAAGGAGATGATTCTTGCCTTCTGCTCAGCAAAGACGAGACATAACTGGAGTCCTGGGTCGAGTTCTGGGCTCCCCAGTACAAACAAGACATGGAAATAACTGGAGCCAGTCCAGTGAAGGGCCACAACCATGACTGAGGGATTGAAGCATTGGTCACACCAGGAAAGCTGCCAGACCTGGGGTTGTCTAGGCTGGGAAAGGTTCTTGGGGCATCTCATCAATGTGTGCAAGTGCTGGGGTGGCGAAGACAGAAGATGGAGCCAGATGCTTCTCAGTAGTGCCCAGTGACTAAAGAAGAGGCAATGGAAAGAAATAAAAACATAGGAAATGCTATTTAAACTTAAGAAAAAAACTGTTTACCATGAGAGTGGTCAAACACTGGAACAGGTTACTCAAGAACGTTGTGGAGCCCCCATCACTGGAGATCTTCAAAATCCAACTGAGTAAGTTCCTGCTGCATAGAAGGTTGGGCTAGACGATTTCCAGCAGTCCCTTCCACAAACAGCCATTCTGTGACTTTGTGATTTTGTAGGGTAGGCATTTACAACCACCTTTCTGTATAACTGCTGTTGCAGTAAGGAGGCCCAGGCTAAACACAGACCGCACTGTGCTCAGTCCAAGGCCTGAATTTAGATGATCCCGGGTTCAGAATCTCCCATCACATGGAAAAAGTTGTCTGCTGTTTTAACTAGGCAGAGGCACAGAAACTCCTGCTTCTCCAAGGATGTTAAAGCAGCACAAAAGAAAGTTGGATTAAGTAAAATAGGCAGGGGTTATTTGTAAAGGAGTATCACTGACACATTTCTGAAAATAAGGGCCACAGCAACGATCCGAGGGCTGGAACACCTCTGCTAGGAGGAAAGGTTGAGAGGATTGGGGCTGTTCAGCCTGGACAAGAGAAGGCTGTGGGGAGACCTTAGTGCAGCCTTCCAGTACCTGAAGAGGCCTGCAAGAAAGCTGGAAAAGGACTTTTTACGAGGGTGTGAGTGATAGGATAAGGGGTACTGGCTTTAAACTAAAAGCAGGTAGATTTACATTAGATATTAGGAAGAAATTCTTCACTATGAGGGTGGTGAGGCCCTGGCACAGGTTGTCCAGAGAAGCCATGGCTGCTCCCTCCCTGGCAGTGTTCAAGGCCAAGTTGGACGGAGCTCTGAGCAACCTGGTCTGGTGGAAGGTGTCCCTGCTCATGGCAGGGGGGTTGGAACTGGATGATCTGTAAGATCCCTTCCAACCCAAACCATTCTATGATTCTATGACATGAAAGTAACCACCAGTCTAGAAGACCTAGAAAGCACATTAAACTGATTTAATTTAATTTCAATACAGAAAAGAACTGCCACTGATTCTTATCTATAATCTATCAGTTTATAATTATTTAGTTATTTCTTCTTTCTTATATCTTTCTAAAGGCTGGCTTCCCCTCTTGGCTACTTCATATGAAAATAAGGTTACAAACATCTCAGCTGTTTACTAAGTGCAGAGAGCACAGGTGTGTATCAGTTTCAGCACTCACCCAGGACAATTTTCTTGCCTATAATATGTGGGTTCACTGAATGTCAGCAGAAGATTGAAAAGGGAAATGGAGGCTCTACCTGTGCAAAAGAGGGTATTCAGAACAGACATCTGCCATCCTTATACAGATGTACAGCTTCAGAGAAACAAGAGAATGCGACTTCTCTTAGGATGTCCATGCTTAAGAGAAGGAGCTCTTAAGAACCCCAGCTTAAACTCTGAATGTAAATTATTTTCTCAAAAAAACCCACTCTTTGCCTTTCCTAACATCACAACTTCTCCCTTGGAGAGGTGAAAAGCAAGGGCTGTAGCCAAGCAACAACAAATAATCTTTAGGACTCCTTCCCTCTTCAAAGAAAAACAGAGCCTCAACCCACACCACCCCATCCCTTCCTCATCAACGCAGGCAACGCACAGCTCAGCCTGTGTGCAAACAAGCTAAAGCCTTTGTGTTTCTTTGTTTTTCCAAAATAAATAAACAAGATCTATTAATAGATTAAGCTCTTTTAATATATTTGGAAATCCTCCTTTCATCAGAATACAGCAAGGATGACAAGCAAACTGCTAGAAAACATAGTCTGCTCAGACTGAAAGACTGAAAGCACTTTAGACGATCATAGACAAAACTTTTGTGCAGATTCCTGCATGATTCCCCAGGGCAGTAAACCTGGAACTGTACAATTAGTTGAGTTGCTGGTTTACTAGAAAGAAATAAGTTTCAATAAAAATAAAAAGGTTAGATTCTCAAAAGAGAAGAAAGTTCCCACATAGCGAAACTTTGAGTTTTAGATTTAAAGTCAATTAACTGATTGAAACAAGACATGATGGTAAGTCTTTGGAAAAGTCAGGTTCTTCCCCCCTTACCTTTTCTCTCCCTCTTTGGCTAAAAGAGCTAAACGAAACTACATGCCAAGACACAAAGCATTGCCACGTGTACATGTGTCATTAAATGAGATTAAATTTGCTCTAGTGGAGTCATACTCATGCCTATCCATGCAGGAATGCTTTGTTTTCCTAGCAGGCTCTAGTGCTGGCCCTGTTTGAAAACAAAAAGGCTCACAGAAATAGTTTCATAGAGGTTATGGAGCATTATCTGTTACCTCTTGGCTTACCAAATGAAAACACAAGCTATTTCCCATTTAACTATCTGCCCATAGCCATTAGTCCTGCAGGCAAGACACGTTCCTCCCTCTTCCCCTTTACCTCTTCTGATTAAAGGACCTTAATGAAACAGCTAGTGTTAAACCTTCAGAAAAAAAGATGGTCAGCAATAAATTGTGATTTTAGCAAATGCTGCCACCTTGCAGCAGATGCTTCAGGACAGAGGACACGCTGCCTGTCTTCTCTTGACTCTGTTTTCTTACTTGGAGCTTGGAGGACAACAGAGATCTGAATTGCAAATGGTATTCAGAACTGTTGATGAAAAACATGAGCTCTCTCTCTACATATATACATAAAGCTGTGTAACAACAGCTGTCAGCAGGCGTTATAAGAGTGTGCTTTACAGCTAAATGTCTGAATCTTCCTGCCACATATGAAGAGGAGAATGCTGTACACAGAGAAACTAGTACAGACACTTGTTGGTAGCAGTATGTAAATGCATTTCTCCATTATCAAGGCTCTACGCAGAAAAATAAATAGCTAAAACACTCAAATAACATTTTTAATATTTTTTCCATATGCAAAAAACTGCTATTTACTTTCAAAATTATCTTTACTGTAAGTTGAGGACAGGTAGGAGGAAAAGAAGGGAGGAAAGATTCACTTAATATTAATTTGCAGAACTAGCTTTGTTTATAACATGCCGACTCAAATGGGTGTAAACGAGTAACTGCTTCCAAAGAAGCACTTTCCTATAAATAAATTAATGCAGCTAAAAAAAATATAGCGTAACCATTAGGTAGCTCACACACTATAAACAATTCTTTCCACTTCAGTTGCTTGACTACCTTTTGACATTCACTGCTATATAATAAAGTAAGAAAGGATGTAATTCTGTTAATTGATGATCAATACAGCCTGCATTATATTTGACTCCACAGTTTTCCATAATAATTTTATCAATTACTGAGTGGCATTTTCCTTCTCCCACAATTTACTTGTAAGTAACACCATATGTCACAACATATTCAGTGGGCAATTATAAAGGGAACATAAAAAAACCCCACCTCAGATAAATGTGTTATTCTCAGGGTTTCAGTATAGCCAAATAAATATAATTAGGAGAAATCTAACCTGAAAGGCATTTTTTCTTGCTTAAATTCTCTCCCAGAGGACTGGCACAACTTTTCACTGGAAGTGAGTAGAGATGATATGATGAATGACAGGCCAACAACTTAATTTAACCAGAGAGGTAAATTTGTTATTGTCAGGTACGCAGCTTTACCAAAGTCCCATCCAACCCACACATTATCTCAGATAATCACTGTAAGATGTCTCAGGTGAAATATCTCAACCTTCAGAGATAAGAGAAAATTACAGCTAACGTATACTGCTCTAGATCTTTGCCGTGCAGATTCCACAGGACATAACCTGATTGTATTTTGTTTCAATCAATTCAAACTGATTTCATGACAGCTGTGTGGCAAGCTGTTGGTATACGGCAGTTCTCTTCAATTATATATATTCCACCCTGGTATAGCCTCTTTTTATTTTTCACTTGCCTTTTGGTAACATTTTGCACTTAGGAAATAATTCACGGTGAATAATTTACTTAACAAATTTAGGTGATACAGACAGAACCTACACAAGGGCAGAAGAGCCTGTCTTTTGGGAGCAAACAGGAGAACTGGAGCATAAAGATATCTTTTTGCACCAAGTTTATTCATAGATCTGTAAGAGTGCTCACTATATGAAAGTACAGACTGTTTGACGTACTTTCCTATGATCATCTATAAGTACAACACTGAAAAAAAATCTGGAGACTGTTAGCGGTAATTATATCTATTCATCTAAAGAAATCATTGCTGTCCCTCAGGTAGATGTGTAGAACTTCAGAATCCAGACAGGCCTCTAAAAGCCTGTGTAGCTTTACCTAGATATGTGCTGATGTCAAATGGGTGCTTAAGGACTTTGTGGACAGACTTGTGCTGGCTTTGAACTAGCTGATCCAAACCCACGTGGCAGTGTGCTTGAGGAAGTGGTGAACACAAAATGCATTGCAGCTCTATGTAAATACGTGGTTAGCTCGAGTTTGGTTGTGTGTGTGGTAGGATCTTGCAACCAGTACTCAATCCAGAATATCTGAAATTGTTGACTGTCATGTGAGCATGCTCTCAGAATTAGTCAGAGGAATGCAGCAGCTTTGTGAGAATAAAGAGGGTAGAGAATGTGAGCAACATTTCACACTCCCTACTGAGATATTTTTTTTGGACGATGAAATACAACTTAGACTAAAAGAAGGCAATTTTATCTAATTGCTGTGGTTCCCCCTGCCTTTACTGGCTTAGATGGTATCCGTGGGAGCTGGCATTGATTCATTCTCTAGGCTGCAATGAGAAGAGGAATTATTTAAAGTTCTTTCGCATGACTAACGCAGCAGAAAAAGGCCATTAGTGCAATTAATGTTCATTACTGTCATTATCCTTACAAAAGTCTCCATAAAATAATTAGAAAACAATATCATGGGACATCTTTGGCCCAAAATGTTATCTTTAGCTTTGTGTGTGCAAAAACCCTAAAATCTCCATCTGGTAACAGCAATGGAAGCTTTTAAACCAGATTTTGGATTCAGAAGGTATTACCCGTGTGAGCTTAAACATCAGTGGATGTGTAAGCTTTACATTTTAGTTTGCAACTTTACCAACCAAACCCACATTCATCTACGTTATCTTTTCTGTAAGTAAGAATGATATGCAGTGATTGCAATCTAAATAATCTTCCAGGCTATTAAAGGGTGGCCTCATGTTCTTGCTGTTCACTGAGTAAGGGCAGGGGTCAGTTTGAAGATCAGTTATGCCAGTAGTCATGCACCAGAAGAGAAACGAGTCTCCTGAAGACAGAGAAAAGAGGGCCTTAGCACTACTTCCCTACTTCTGGGTGCAAGCACGGGGAGGAAAGTACCTGTGTGGAGGGGATGATGGGCACAAGACTGGAAGAGAGGAACGTCTCTTGGAATAAAATAGAAAATCATGCTCAGCTTGTTAATATTCTATACCATCTTTTTTGCTTTGCTTATGGAGTTCACTCTGAAGGTGTGAAGATGACTAATATGAATCCTTTTTAAGTGTAACAGATGGTACAGACTTTCTGTAAGGTGTCTTAAGATGATACAGTGATACTGAAAATAAGATGACTAAATGTTTTGGGACTCAAATCACCAGACAATTTTCTCCGCAGAAGTCAAGAAAAACAAAAATTCAGAAGTGATACACGCATTTTGTCATGAGATACTTACTCTCATACAAGATCCTATGCCTTTTTGAGGCACTATAGATATGAAAAATGACACATTTCTTCAGGTCACATTTGATTCCAGTGAAGAAGAAGCTACATACAGAGAAATGCAGTGTACCAGGGGATGCATGTCACTGGTTATACACAGTATCTAAAGGATACTGAAAGCCTCCTGCCTTCTAAGAAGGCTTAACCACAGCGCCTATTGAATGTCGCTCCCCCTGGATTTCCCAGAACTTTCCAATATCATTAGGAGGAAGATTCAAGAGGAAAAAAGCCAGCACCAGTTCATCCCATCCTACTGCAAACTAGAGTGACTGGCTCAGCTTACACCTGCAGCCGTGTGAATACAACAGGGTGGAGGCTAAGGAATTTTCCCAGTTTGAAAAAATACATTACAGTTTAGAAGAGGAGATAGCCTAGGTCTCTGGCAGAATTGGTGGTAAGCACCTTTCTACCTTGGTATATAGAACCATAGAATCACAGAATCATAGAACGTTTTGGGTTGGAAGGGACCTTAAAAGATCAGTCTTCCATTTTCATGCAGAGGTAATAAACATGTTGATCTACTCCATCACTTCTGTGTATGTTCTCAATTGCTATCCAAATAAAACCAGGAAGACCCACATGACTACACAGTCATAATTCACCAAGAAAAATAATTCTGCAGACTTAGAGCAGAAAAATATCTACAAATACTGAGAATGCATCCCAATGCTCCAACACCTCTGGAAGCAAAGCTGCATTAGAGAAGCACCTACTTTTCTTCAGTCCTTACTGCTCTTTTCTGCTCTCCAAATCAAGCAAGCTACAGCAAGGGTTTGCAAGACTGAGTTTCAAACTAGATCAGTAATGTGATCCAGGTTTAAAGAAAGAAGAATAAAAGAGTGGGAGAATACATGGAGTAACATGATTTTGTGAATAAGATGTTGACTTACGACTCAAATATCTATTCTTTTTGGCCTTGCCAGTGCCCTGTCTTCTGACTTTAGATAATTTACTTCCTCTCGGCCTTAGTTTTCTGTCTGCACAATAGGAGAATAATTTTCTTTTTGTAAAATACTTCTAAATCTATACATGAAAAATGTTTTCTAAAATCCAAGTTCTCATTTTAATGAGTTTAAATTTTACTTAGTGTTTGTTCTAAATTGTTTCAGAGGACAATTTAAATGTGAATTAATGTCAATATTTAATTATTTATTTTAGCTGATATAAGTTCTCAAACGGATTTCTTTTTTCTTTCCATAGTAAAAGAGGGATTTTCTCTGCATCTGTCAGGTACACAGAAGAAATTTCTGTTATTACTAATTTTCAGGATAAAGAAACTAGCTAGTTATTGACTTATTGATAAACTTTTTGAGATTGAAACTCACTTTTTTTTCTGTGTAATAGCAAGCTAAATAGAGCTATGATCTCAATTGGGAGCTTTGTCCACTTTATGAAATAATACTTACATGCCTAATAGATGATTTAATACTCTATTTGGCTATGGGTGGAAGAAGATCTTATTTTTAATTAGTTATTTTGTGAAATCTTGGGGTAGATATCACTGTTCTTTTCTACAAGCTTTTAACATGAGTATAACGATGCTGTGTTGGGAAGAAAATGTATTTTTCATCCCCTTGAATTAAAATTCAGTAATTCTTGATCAATATATTTCAATAGGATAAAACAATGCTAGGAAAAAAGAGCAAAGAAAATGGGATACGAAATCAGGTGAGTCCTGAAACAAATTACAGTGTTTAAGCTAACTACAAACACACACTTCTTACACAGCAGAGTTGTGAAAAAGCCCCAATCTTGAAACTCTTGTTTATGAGTAAAACTTTGAATATATGAGTAGTTTAATTCCTTTAGGACCCCAGAAACAATAGTGCAGGTTGAAATTAGATACCTCCAAGTGAAATCCTGGCTCCACCCTGAATGCTCTGTGCATTGCCATTCTGAAAGCCAGCTTTATGATCAAGAGCATAGGCAATGCTTGCAAAACTGGTGCTTTCTTTTGTTTGGCTCGTGGACCCATACCATGGAAACTACAAAATCATTAAGTTCTCTGTGGTTAGACAAGATAAGAGATACCTGAACTCTAAGTATAGCATGAAACTGTTTGAAGAACTCCAAAAAGGAGATATATTTTCACACCAAACAAGCAGAGACAGAAAAGGGAAACAATTTATGACATAGTTACACAAATTTTGACTTGCGTGAAATAACTGCTATGCTGCTCTAAAAATCTAACAAACGTTGCAAAAAAAATGAAAACCTGATTCATAAATCCCCATTCTGAATTTCACTAGGTACTTTTTTTTTCCTGGCAGATCCTGATTCTTTATTCATAATTGCTTGGAACTGATGGGCTGGCTAATCAAGAGACAGTTTATGAATCATTAAAGGTAAATGTATTCTCAGTGTTCTAATTTTCATTCACCCATTCACTCACCAGAAAAAATGGGATAGATGTTCATTATTTGGTATTGTCTTATTTCTCCATTTTTGAAGCAGACAGTCATTTAAGAGTATAAAAAAAATATTTTAAATTACCACCCTAATAACAGATAGTCAAAGAGCAGATTTTCACGTTGTAAATCAAATTTATTCCATGTATATAGTAATTGTCAGGATCTGCACAATGAGAATAATTTACAAACAACAAACTAAAGACCTCTTTCAAGTGGTATCTGTGTCTGGTGACTACCATCAGGTGAGAGTTCACAGGAGATGATATCAATTCACAAAAGATATGTTTAAAAAAACCCCAAGCTAATATGACAGGAGCTATTATTCCCAATTAATAGTTCAAACAGATGCACTTGAAACTAACATTCAGAACAAAAAAACATATCAAGTGCTGTACTGATTGCCTTAAATGCTCTATCTAAGGGCAAAAACTGCTGCCAGTGATGGTCAGTTAAAGATATTTAAGGAGCAATATAAGAACAGAATGTACAGAGAAAATCCATTCAGGAACTTTTCAAGGACTGTAGAGGAACACTGTGCACAACTTCTGTGATGATATATTTGTATTTACACAAGTTTAGGACCTAGTCCAGCCTGAAACAACAAGCTGACAAAAGTGGAGAAATGCAGCAGTGTTCTGCTGTTCATATTTCTCCCCCAAAATGCATCGAGTTTTCTCGATTTAAAAACAAACAAACCAAACCAAACCAAAAACTGTTTCCCCACAGTGCAAGGGTCTAATAAAGTTTCAAAAGTTCTTGTAGTGCTTTCAAAAAGAACAGAAAAATTTTTTTTTCTTTTCCATTTAAACGTACCTTGACAGAGAAGTTGTTAACTCAAAATGTCATGTCTGTGGTGTGCTCAGGCCCTCTGTGAACTTCAGGGCAAAGTGAGAGAACGTATACTCTTTGGTTCTTGCCACCAGCATTCACGATATTGGACCAAAGGAGATATCAGGTTGGAACGAACAGTTTTCTGCAGGCTGAGAAGAGGATTTTGAAAGTCAATTGGCACATGTTCCTACCAACTGCCCTTCAATGCCCTGTAGAGGAGAACATGAGCAGAATAGCAACACTACATTGCATCTCAGAAAAGACAAAACTTGGAGAAACAGCTGCAGAGCCGTTGCCCAGAGCAATCGCACACTGAAGGGTCAGGTGCCATGTCGGGTGGCGTACCGAGACAGCAGCAGAGAGCAGAGCAGCCACGGCCGCTCGGCGAGCAGCGAGCCTGTGTGTTCACGGCATTCTGTTCTTTGGGTTGTCTGCCAAGAGTATGAATAACCTTTAAGGCCAACACCATTAAACCATTTCTTGGAAAGCGTTACTGTGGTTTGCTGTAGTAAGCCAAGTTTAGACTATATCTGCGCTGCGTTTGTGAGCACATGTGTTGTAGTAATCTTTCAGAGTAATGCATTGGCAGCAGTGGGAGACATTTTATTTTTACAATTGCTGGTGCAGTAGAAGCATATTCGTCTGCACTTAAATACGCTTTATGGTTATTCACATTAGGGGCAAATTTTCAAAGAGCTGCTAATGTTTTTGGCCAGGTATGCCACTGCTTTTATTGGGAACCGCATGTGTTAAACTGAGCAACGTGCTTTGAAAAACATACATATGCTTTCTTCCTCTGAACATTCAGGAATGTCTGATTTTTTTCCCCCAAATTGTTAAAGCAGTTAGTATGACTGACAGTTAGAACGATGTGCTGGGAGAACTCTGATTCTGTGGTAGAAGTGACAATGGCTCTGTGCCACCGGAGGATCCTCTCCAGCCTGGGGAATCCTCCCATGGTGCGGTTCAGAGGCCGCTTGGCATCGCTGAAGCAGTGCAAAGCAGTCTGAAGGGTCAAAGAGCCAGGTCCAATTGTAACAGTCAAAGAGAGATGTTCAAGACTAACAAGGTGCCCTTTCCCCTTCCCTCTCTTTAAGTATGCTCTCTTCCCCCCAAATAGTCATATTTTTATTTCAGAGCTTTTTCCTTTCGAATTTGTATGCTTGAGAAGAGGTCTAAGCTGATATTAAAATGTCCTTTTCCAAGCTGGATGGCCCGCCTTCAACAAAACAAGAGTATATATTCCATGCAGGCCCTTTGGTGCTCCCGTTGGCTTCAGTCCTGCAGAAACCCTGTCAACTCCAATATCCTGTCAGTTCACAAAAGGAGAGCCAGCCAGAGCAGCAGAAGGACTGGAGCAGGGACTGTGTCCTCCTGAACCACATATGGCAAAACGGCAGCCACCACAGGTTCAGAATCCTTATTGTGCTGCCCAGCATCCACAGCTTTCCCAGATTATGGGCACATTTTGTGTAAGAGAACTATCAGATCTTGTGTTTGTTCCTATAACAGTGATTAGAAAATGTTTTATTTTATAACAATTATAAAAGCAATAAAAGTGTAATGAATGTTATTATTTCAGTCCATAATTAAATGCACATTTTGCATTTTGGAATTCAAATTGGCCTCCTTGAGACGTAAAAGTCTACTTAAGATATAAAAAGTGCTGGCTAGAAGATGTTTAAGATATATTTTTATACTTTTTGAAAGAAAGTGCTCATTACTTGAAATATTAAGGCAACAGTCGTATTTGCAGAAGAAGGGAGGCAGTCACCACACACATTGAAGGTGCTAGCTCCATTAATTACTGTTTAACATGGATACAGATGCTGTTCTAGGCAATTTTTAGCCAGTATTTGGAAGAAAAGTTCACTTTTAATCATAATCAAATGAGGCATTATGTAAAACCACTCTACAGCAACTGTACACTTCACTCCGTACACATGCTGGTGCTGTTTTTAAAAATAGATTAGGACATGTGTAAGAATCTGCTAGGCTTAGAAAATCACTTTTCTTATCAAAACCTAATGTAGCAGCAGATGGTGAACTGGTTCTAAAGAAGCCGCAGAGAAACCTGTACCCTTTTTTCCAGTCTTGCCTTCTGACATGAATCAAGATTTTACCCAGGTAAGTAGAGGGTGGAGCAAAGAGTAATTCCTCAGCAAGCATTTGGATTAATGGAAAGATGGAAGAAATCAATGAAATTGTCATTCAGCTCAGAAAATATGCCCGTCCGAGGAGATTCTGAAAGCTCTCTAGCAAGGCATAATAAATCACTTTTTCTTCTCCAAAAAGAAAGGGAAAAGCGAAAGCTACTGGGGCAGTCACCTGCGAAGGCCTCTAGTTCAATATTGAAAGACAAAAGTAGTTGAACTTACTGATCCATGAGGCGTTTCGAAGAATTTTTTTCTGTTAAGGTAGCCATTCCTGGTTTAACTACATATGATAGAGCTCAAAGCAGGGCACACAGACTGAAGAGGGAGATTCTGGAAGTCTGTATTTGTAATATAATCATACGATGCTAATATTTTGGATATTTTCACTCAGCCTGTAAAAACAGCTTCAATATAACTGTTAAGCCATATGATACAAAGTACCCATAGGTACTCAGCTGAAGGATTAGGCAACTTGTTTGTACGCTCTTGGCATATTTTAAACCAGCACTTAATCATTCAGAACTAAGAATAAAGTAAGATGAACTTTGTAAGCTTCTCGTGATGCTGAGATAGTAGATTTTGACAAACCTGCTGTTATCCAGTTAAGAGTCTCAAACAAAAGGTAGCACTTTTCTATAGCCTGAGAACCAAAATTCTACAATCTAGTAATGCAGGGTTGCTGCTGGAAAGCCAGATGATAATGCTGAAAATATCAATAGCCAACAATTTCATATCGCTGGACCACTGGAAAAAATAAATGGACATAATCCTATTACAAAAAGGCATTGCTATAAAGAAATATCACAGATTTCAAAAGACCATAAATCTGTATTCAGGGAAAAAAGACACCAGCTTTCTCAAGCAGCAGAAGTTAGCTGGCACTAGATGTGATCTATGATCTAGTCATGAGAAGGTAGCAGCAGCACAAAATAAACTGCCACAATGTGAAAGAAACCGTTCTTCCTCCTCTCCTACTGGCGTTTCTCTCCTGCATTCTTAATAGCAGAATACTGTCAGCTGCCACAATCTGTACCTGGGCTTTATACATCTCTTTCCTAAATATACAGTTCATTATATAGAACAATAAAACTTGCACCATGTCATATGTTTCTGAGCAACCTAAACCAATACCTCCGCACCAAGCTTCCTTCTGCAGGTTAAGTTAAATTAGGAACCTTATTTATGGTTCATTTACAGTCTCTGGAGATAGAATGATGTGTTGTGGTAAAACTGTTTCAGCTGAAGCTTTGAAGGATGCTGGAAAGGTGACTGATAGAGTTTAATGCCTTCAAGGAATTTCGAAAATCCCAGTCTATTTAAAGAATTACATTATTCTGAAATAAATATCAGACTCTGGCAACATAGGGGATCCACAGATGTGGTCTTCATGTTACTAGGCTTTGTTTCAGGGTAAACTTTTTTTTTTTGCCTCTGAACTGCTCTTTTTTCTATCTATTTTATACATATACTTTTGTATCCCTTTGGATTTAACTGTCTTAATCATTTCTACACAGCATTGCATGATTTGCTAATTCAAGGTCTGTTTCCGCGTTGTTTTCGCTCATTCTGAATTGCTTATTCATGCAGGCAGTGCTTTCTCTGAGCTGAATGGCAATAACCCATCACTTCCCTGTGACATCTGCATCTGTTCCCCACCTATACACAGCGACAAAAGGTGGTGCCTATTCCTTCACCTTGATCTCTTGCACGGAGTGCTGCAGTGCTGGAGGGGCTCAAGGTCTGCTCTGTGCAGCAAAGAAACAAACCCTGTGTTCTTCCCGGAACAGATTATTGTTGAGATGAAGAGGTGAAGACACGCCAGTACCTCTTGTTTGCTGCGAAGGTATTGTTGCTTACTTCAAAAAACACAGAAGGGCTTTTTAAAGCAACTGTGGTTAGAGTGTGCTAGCCAGGATGTCGAATACTGAAATTGTCTGCCAGGATATAGAATTCTACAATTGGCTGAGTGTGTGACTAATAGAAAAACATTTTCTTTTGGGTTTTTTTTTTTTTGAGAAAGAATTTTTTGTGGGTACTAAAGTATATGATGTATAAAGAAAACCAGCTCTTAGCTAAGGTAATGTGTTTTTTTGCATACTATTTCACAATAGCTAGAGCATTTCAGTTTAAACTTCTAGATACACTCTGCACCCAAACAGTGACTCAGATAGCCTACAGTTATGACATACCAGCAATTACAAAGCAACTGGATGTAAATAAATAAAATGGAGGCTGTAAACATAGCTTCAGGCTCAATGGTCTTTTCATATTTCATCCCCTCATTTTAATTCAATACTAAGCAAAGCATGGAAATGTTTACCTTTGTCTGATTTTTGATTCCCTAAATTTATGTGGAATCATGCACAGATGCTCTGGAAACCAGCCTGGAAAAGCCTGGCATTTTAATTGATCCCAGAGCCTCTTTCTGCACAGCCCCTGCTGCTACAAAGTCTGCTACTTGCTCCAAAGGGGCTGCGCGGTTGCCTAGCCACCGCGAGTGGCCGGTCAAGGTGGAGAAATCCAGGGGAGGAAGCAACCAATCAATTTTTTAATTTCCCTGTGTAAACAGCAGCAAATCAGGATGGATTTTGAAATCTCATTAGTGGAAAGTGAAACGCATTGTGTGCATTTTAACATCTGTATTAACTGCATGCAGTGGCTTGCAGACAGAAATTATAAGCCATTGGGTGTATTTCACAAAGCTTATTTCAGAAGACAATCTGAATATGTCATTTAAAACTCGGAGTGTTTTATGGGGAGAGGGAATAATTTTTACTCCTCTATCACTACCATCTCACTAGTTTTAATGTTTTCTTATACAGTTAGTTAATCATGTTATAAGAAATACACTTTTCTTTATACCTGAATGGCTAAATATTGGCAGAGTTAGGAGGATGATATGCAGAATCAAATCCTGATTTAGTCAAATCCTGACTTAAATCAGGAAGATTTAGTACAAAAGGACAAATTATATGCTTGTCCCTAAAGGTTTTCAATTCGTGTTGTCTTGGCATACCAGTAAAAATGAGTGCAAATTCATCAGTGTCATATTTGCAAGTCAGTGAGTTGTGTGACCCCTCCGCACCTTCCTGCACAACAGGGTGGTTTGGGATTGTTTCTGGGGGTTTAATACAGGTTGCCTGGGAGGCTGGCCCTTCCACGTTGTCACAGAAAAGAGATTTTTAAAGGTATTCCACGCTTCCTGTTGGATCACCCCAGTAAGTTCCATGGAGAAGGCATCAATGGTCATTTGAAAACACTGACTCGTTGCTAATATCTATAAACACATATATTCTACTGTGCCATTAGTAGTATGCCATTTCTGCCTTTGAGATCCCTACTGCCTTAATGTAGTTCAAAATTTTAATCCAGGTAATGAAGAGTCTTACATAAGCTACACAAAACATCTGATTACCGTAAAATAATACAAGAATTGGTTGTAGTGATATATATGGAATTTAAAAACTATGATGCATGCCACAAGCTATTTACTCCGTAAAAAATTAATTAAAACCAAATATTATATACACATACACAGTGACCTTGCAGGAAAATGGCTTTTGGCTTTTTAGAAACGCTATTTGCACAGTAAAAGTATTAAACATGGACATTAAAGACTTCACAGAATCACAGAATCACAGAATGTTTGGGGTTGGCAGGGACCTTTGTGGGTCATCTAGTCCAACCCTCCTGTCGAAGCAGCGTCACCTACAGCAGGCTGCACAGGACCTTGTCCAGGCGGGTCTTGAATATCTCCAGGAAGGGAGAATCCACAACCTCCCTGGGCAGCCTGTTCCAGGGCTCCGTCACCCTCAGAGGGAAGAAGTTCTTCCTCATGTTCAGACGGAACTTCCTCTGCTTCAGTTTGTGCCCTTTGCCCCTTGTCCTG